>Ga0213865_10002723_pt1 | contig 11059 bp, 8 predicted proteins | sample PICome_6_FD_160100 | JGI IMG/M metagenome (GOLD analysis project Ga0213865, IMG submission 160100) | Coastal seawater microbial communities near Pivers Island, North Carolina, United States - PICO282 | ecosystem: Environmental > Aquatic > Marine > Coastal | place: USA: North Carolina | collected...
ACCCTTCCCCAATGAACGTCCAGAAAAGGCTCTGATATCAGGGAATTTACGTGCGAGCCCCGGGCTCATGGTCCCTGAAAGTTTAAACTCAAACTCTCTGAAGCCGCCGTCTGGAACCGGCAAGTCTAGTAAAAATGACCCATCGCTGGTAGCGGCGGCACGACTGATGCGTTCGCTCAAACCCAGTCGGTCTATCGCGAGGTAGCGAGGTTGCGTCGCATGCTCTCTAGATTTAAAGACTGAAAGATTAGTAGTCACTTCGTTCTGAGCAAGATCTCGCCACAGGGGCGAATCAGCCAGAACAATTTCAGAAAATAGGAAAACGCTAGTGACTAGCGTGGCGCGGGAGAACCCCTTCAAACTCATCATGTCGCTATCCAACCCCCTAAAGACCGCATCAAACAACGGGAAATTTCAAGGAACTTTGTAGGGCCAACTGACAATAATTTAATTCACAAAAACTATTGGTCGCACCGCTATAAGCCGACAACAGGCGTGTAAGGCACTGTTGAACACACAGCCCTGAAAACGCTTTCTAACGATACACTACCAGAAAAACTCACACAGTGGCGACGCGCTCTCTAAATTTGGATCCGTACACCCTCCGTCTTTTGGTGCCTGTTGAGGTCCTGTCATCGAGGCTTTGGTTGGGTAGCGGGTCTTAGCCACTCCTGCTGCATGTCACCGGCCTTAAATAAACGCTGGTCTAAAGGCAAAATTTTCGACAGCGCCACGCCCCGGCCAGAACACTCTAATATCCGTGTCTGATGGCTGTAGCCTAGCAGTTGTTAGAGGGGGCACGGCCGAGCTGGGTGAGAAAGGTGATTTAAACAATAGGAATGGCCGCCATTGCATTCCACGACTGCGATTTAACGCTGACACCACGCTACCTTTAAGAATTCTGCCTATCCCCTTTTTATCCTGTAACCGCTTTATAATGCGTCTCTCGTTCAACCTTAATAGCGGCATAGTCTCTACAAGCAGTGAAAAACTTTTTAGCTCCGACACAATTTAGGTTTGGATGCCGCCAGCGAAAGTACTTGGCAATACTCCTATTTATTGGGTTATTGGAGGGCTGTGCCGTTACCCCAGACAAGTCCATGCAACAGGCCAAGGGCGCCACGGTCTGTGACTCTTATTTAGTGCTAAGCATGTGCCTTCAGGATTTCGACGGGGACGAAACCGTAGACCTCATCTTCTTCACCGATACCAAAGAGGTCTTCATGTATCAGGAGGGCAAACAAACTCTAGCCGGTGAGGTCATGCCTTTGCATCGCTGTGCGGTACCACTGGACCCAGAAATGCAGACCACGACTAACCGCGTTTTAAAGCGAGAGGAGCTCAGTTTTGCTGAGGAGATGAGCATCACCAAGGCGTTAATCGCTAGCTATGTTGCGGCCAAACCGGCAATTGATGCTTGCAATGCTCAATTCGAAAATAACGCAGACAATACTCAAAAATCCGAGGTGGACTTTTCTCAATTTGAAGAAGACTGGGAGCCCAAATAATCTTTGCGATTTTTGATCACACTGTGAAAGTATTTACGTGTTCAACGCGACAGTCTTTGCGGCATCAATTGACCCACCCCGAGGGGAGATTGCCGTCTTATCTCATGCAAGCTCTCTCTTGCAACACCGACTGAATGCATCACTCAAAGCAGGAGACTTCTCAAACCTCATTATGCCAAGCCTGCTGGCGACCTCGTGATGTAAAAGTCTTAGCGTCGATAAGGAACTTGTTCATTGAGACAGCCTATGAAGGCTTGTAAAGTTTCTGGGCCCCTCACTTTACAAATCGGTACTCATTAGGATTAACGTGTTGGGTGCGCCGCTTATACTCAAGCCAGGGGCCTGGCCAGTTATTTGTATTGATTCCGGTATCGGTGACATACCAGCTGTTGCAGCCCCCTTGAGTCCAAACGGTGTCAGCACTGCGCTCCTCCATTTCAGTGCGCCAGCGCCTGAGCACATCGACTTCAAGGTCTAAGTAGCGATAGCCGCCTTCACACAGGCGCTCTACAGCATCGAGTATATAGTTGTACTGGCATTCGTTCGAATAGGGCACCGAACCAGAACCATGATTCGTATTGGGACCGTACATCATAAAGAAATTGGGAAATCCAGAGACCGTAGTCCCCAAGTAAGCCTCAGGCCTGCCATCCCAAACATCGCTCAATTCACGCCCCTCCAGACCACGGATCTCCATAGGGGCGACAAAATCTAATGGTTGAAAACCCGTGCCCCAAATAATAACGTCCGCCGGGCGCTCAACGCCTTCAGCGTCCACCAGTCCTGTTGCCGTAACGCGAGGGGCATTTCCATGAATCAATTCAACATTGTCCCGCTTTAACGTTGGGTACCAATCGTTGGTAAACAGGGCCCGCTTACAGCCCACTTGGTAATCCGGCGTTGCCTTTGCCAGCAAGTCAGGGTGATCGCCCAGCTCTTTACGACGATAGGCGTTGGACAACGCAGCCATGGGCTTCAGTACCCAATGACGATTAGTAAAACCGTAGGTGAGGAGCTCAAATACTGAAAAGAAAAAACGACGACTTAATGCAACTCTTGCGGGAACCTTGCGGAATAGTCGCTTTTCCCATTCCGGGTATTCGCGATCGAATTTATGCATGATCCAGGGCGCCGAACGCTGGTAAATGTTTAACTGGCCGGCTTCTTTAGCGACCTCAGGCACAAACTGAATAGCGCTGGCTCCGGTACCCACTACCGACACGCGCTTACCCTTTAGGTCGTAGTTATGATCCCAGTTAGCCGAATGAAAGGTGGGCCCCTCAAATGTATCGATCCCCTCAAGGTTTGGGATAGCTGGATTAGAGAGCTGCCCACAAGCGGCAATAAGCAGGTCAAAGTTTCGGCTTTCACCATCACTCGTGGTTACGCACCAAGATCCTAAATCTGCATCAAACCTCGCGCTTTCAACACCCGTGTTACAGCGTAAATGTGGCCGTACCCCAAAATCGTCAACCAGCGTATTTAAGTACTGTTCGATGTCAGCTTGAGGGGCATAACGCCGAGACCACTCAGTACCCGGGGCAAAGGAAAACGAGTAGAGGTGTGAAGGAACATCACAAGCCGCCCCAGGATAAGTATTGGCGTGCCACACGCCGCCCACACCAGCGCCTCGCTCATACACGACAAGGTCTGTAACTCCCGCTTTCAACAAACGGATCGCGGCACCAACACCACCAAAGCCTCCCCCAACTATCGCAACAGATATTGCTCTACGGGTTTTTGACTTCGTGTCCAGACGCATTTCTTTCACCTCATTGCTACATTAATCTCACGCAGCTTCAATTGCCCCTGCGTCGAATCTAGTTAACTAAGTTGCGCTAATTAGGTATAAACAGCGTATGTGCCAACTATCATAAACAAACAGGTGGCGCAAAAATAAGATGGCCACCACCAATAAATGCATGGAGATCATGGTTTGAATGTACAGTACTTTACTCGGGCGAGCTTGGGTTATGTTCTCGGATCACTTCTAATTATGGGCTGTAGCGACAGCGGCAACCCCGGCCCCACTTACGAGCCACCACCACCGCCGCCAGAACCCGAATATCTCTCAGTGGCTGCCCCTTTAGTAGAAACACCGCCGGAGATTGGTGACCTCTCGCTCATCAGCACATTCTTTGATTTAGGCTCTGTGGGCTTTATTCAGGAAGAATTTTTTCTTTCGGGTACAGCCTCGTCGTATACCAACCTCAACGAACTAGGTAGCGACGGTCTCTGGGAAGTTGAACCGGCAGAAACAGCGGAGTACAAAACTCGGGTTGTGGTCTACCGTCCAGAAAATAGTGATTCGTTCAGCGGCACCGTATTTGTTGAATGGCTAAACGTGACTCAAGGCTTCGATGTGCCCGTAGGTTGGGGAGCGGGACACGTGGAAGCCTTGCGAGATGGTCACGCCTGGGTGAATGTATCGGCTCAGTTAGTCGGTATTGAAGGCGTCGAAAATCCCACGCTACCGCTAGCACTGAAAGTGGCCAATCCTGAACGCTACGAATCACTGAGTCATCCTGGCGACTCTTTTTCGTACGATATCTTTACCCAAGTTTCAGCCGCCATTCGCGACACGGCAGAAACAGGCCTATTGGGCGGCTTTGCTGCTGAGGTGCTTATTGCAGGGGGCGAATCACAATCTGCCTCTCGATTGCTGACCTACATCAACGCTATTCAACCCTTGTATGGCGCCTACGATGCTTTTCTCGTGGACAGTCGGTACGATAGCAGTCAGCCCTTATCCCAGCCGCCCCAGCCAGAAATACCCGCTCCCGACGCCGTGACTTTTCGCGATGATCTACCATTCCCCGTCATAAACTTTCAGTCAGAAACCGACGTTATACCCTTGGGGGCTGTCGATGAGCGCCAATCTGACAGCGATTACTTTCGCCTATGGGAAGTCGCGGGCATTGCACACAACGACAACTACCAGTTGGTTAGTGGTCGCAATGACATTGGCGTCGGCGCAGAATTTGCGCAGGTGGTAGAAAACGATTCAATTTTGGGAATTTTCCAGTGTGAGCGTCCGATTAATTCAGGCGCTTACCCCTGGGTATACATGGCCGCTTTTGAGGCACTCGATATTTGGGTGCGTGATGGCACCGCGGCAAGTTCTGCCGAACCCTTGGCGACGCTCGATGACGACTCGGATTATGTTTACGACGATTTTGGTAATGTGCTGGGCGGAGTGAGATCACCTTACGTTGATGCCCCAGCAGCCCGTTTGTCGGGTGCGCTGAATGAGGGCGATGCAGGATGCCGGCTCTCTGGCACCACGGAACTATTCGATGCCGCTACTATGGCGAGTTTATATATCGATCGCGACGGGTATATCAACGCTGTTGCCGAAGCCGCAGACAAGGCGGTGAGTGACGGATTTCTATTAGAGCCCGACGCAGAACGCGTCAATGCCGCAGCCGCTTTACAGTGGGATGCTTTGATAACGCAGTGAGCGTGCCTAGTGCCTAGGTAGACGGTCTTCGTAGCGATTCCTTCGTTACCGATTCAATGTACGGCACCCCGCCGCAGATACAGGAGCTATGCCGTGAGCGAACCGTTTCCAGGCCCCAAAACAAAAGCGGCACTGCGTCGCGGAATTCCTCTCTTTAAAAATGGCCAGCGTTTTGAACAAGACGAGAAGAAGGCCGGTTCCAGAGGGTTTAGACCGGTCCGACAAATTGTTATCGATAAAGCCTCTGGAGACTATGTTTGGGATTTAGACGGCCGACGCTATATCGACTTTCAAAACGGTTGGGCGACCAACCCATTGGGCAATTGCCATCCTGAAATACTCGAGGTCGTCGAGGCCGCCAATCGCCGCTATGGCTTTCATTTTGACCATCCGTTGCGCTACGACCTGGCCGAACGGTTAGCCCCTATCATGCCCGATCGCGCCCTACCCAGGACTAACTTCGAGGTATCGGGCACCGAGGCTGCGGAAGCCGCGGTTCATCTGGCACTCACCCATACTCAACGTCGCTATATTGTCACTTTCGGCGCCTCTTATCATGGCAACTCCTTAGCGGGCAAATTGCTCAGCGGCTTGAGCGGTGAATCAGCAGCCTATCTCGAGGGCTGGGGCGGTGGCGTCATTCGTGCACCCTACCCATTCAGTGATCATATTCCCGCCGACATGAGTCCTCAGCAGTACGTTGATTTCTGTCTCTGGTACCTCGAAAAGCAAATTCCTGAGACCATTGCCAGTGCCGACAATATTGCGGCAGTGCTGATCGAGCCCGGCCTTGCAGAGGGCGGTAACTGGATTCCCACAAAAGAATTCATTCAAGGTTTAAGAGGCGTCTGTGATCGTAACGACTGGCTGCTCATTAGTGATGAAGTACTTACTGGCGTGGGTCGTACGGGAAAAATGTGGGCAATAGAACACTACGATGTGGTGCCCGACATTCTGATTTACGGAAAAAATCTGTCTGGGGGTATCGCACCCCTCGCAGGTATCTCGGCCAGAGACGACATACTGGGAGACAACACCCATTTCAACTCCGGCTCAACGTTTGCTGGTTCCCCCGCAGGCTGCGCCGCCGCCATAAAAACACTCGAAATTTATGAGCGAGACGGAATCGTCGCAAAGGCCAAAAATCTCGGTGAGATTGCCCAGGGCATTATGTCTGGCTGGGAGAAGTACGCCATCGTTAGGCAAATAAGATGCAGCGGCTTGCTTATGGGCGTAAGTTTTAATGCCAGCGAGCAACTGCACCCACATGCCGAAAACTGGTGGGCAGCGAGGGCGATTAGAGGTGAAATGTTGGAACGCGGTGTTTGGGCGATCTCGGATCATGAGGATACGATTAGGCTGTATCCTGCCCTCAACATGGATGAATCGACGTTGCGCGAAGGCCTGGCAATTATGGAAGAAGCGATACAACGGGTGAGCAACGGCAGTGCTATTGAGGGCGATGCATCGGCCTTTCCCTCGGGAGTTTCTGGCTTTTAGTTACTCGCCGCACACCACCTAAAAGCGCCCATCCTTCGCCATAGATTGGGGTCAATAGCCACAGGTTTTCAGCTACCGATTCGAAAGGATCGGAGCCACTACCCCTATCGTTGAATGATCGATCGACCAGACGCTCAAATTCTTCCTCAACAACCCTGCACGAAACACAGCTAAAGCGCTGACTCGACCACCTCAAAGTGCACATCAACTTGGGCCAATCTTTTAATCAAGGCATCACCAAGAGCGCTCGCCGGTGTCCAGATGCCCCCCTCGACAGCCAAATCATCTTGCGCCAGACAAAGCCCTGCCTGAGCCAACATTCTCGAGGTGGCACCGTAGCCAGGATCACGTATTCCGGTCACCTTAACCCGCAGGCTGTGCTCACCTTCAGCGCCGGCGCTGCCATGCGCCCAAAATTCAAAAAATCCGTTTTCTCGGGCCTGGGCGTCGGGCCCCTCACCGGGGTCGGGTAAAAAGCGTTTCAGTATGGCCCGGGTAGGCCCAAATAGCGCACTCCCCATAATGGCACCAATCGCAACAGAGGAAGTGAGTGCTGCTAATCGGCCGCTACACAATTGCGATTCGTCGTAGCGAAACCCTTCGCCATAAGGCAATCCAGCGAGGGCATTGGAACGTCGCACCACCTTCGTATTAATAGCAGCCATCACAAACGGGCCCGTCCATGAGTTGAAGTTTTCATCCCAGGCAATACCCATCTGATCGGGCTGATCTAGCCCCGCCTCCAAGCCCGGAGGATAAAGGGCATACGGATTCATTAGGCGCTTACGCAGGGCCGGGTCTTTCATAATTTGCTCACTCACCAGCATCATGCTGGCGACCGTGCCGCCGCTCACCCCACCCGAATAACGGCCCATGCGCCCTGTCACTGATTCTGCATACTGGCCAAAGCGCTCTTTAAACGTTTTTTGTAGCAAGTAAACAGAGAGATCCGATGGCAAGGAATCAAAGCCACAGCAGTGTACCAAGCGTGCCCCGCTGCTCTTGGCTATAGGATCAACGCGCTCATAAACCTCTGACATCCACTGTGCTTCTCCGGTGAGGTCACAGTAGTGTGTGCCCTGCTCAGCGCAGACCTCGAGCAAGGTCGTTCCGTATCGAGCATAAGGACCCACTGTAGAAATAATCACGCGGGTTTGTTCGACCATGGCGGTTAACGCAGCGGTGTCTTCGCTGTCTGCAACCAGAAGCGGCAGATCAGGCTGGCCCAGCCGATCTCGCACTGCCTCGAGCTTTGCGGCGCTTCGCCCCGCAATAGCCCAGCGAACTTGGGGAGCCTGTTCCGCAAGATACGCAGCAACGAGCTCACCCGTAAAACCTGAGGCGCCAAAAAGCACAATATCAAATGGTCGATCAGTCATTGAAAACCCTTTTTAGGTTGGAAAAGCCATGGAAAACACCTGTCCCTTCGTTACGTTTTCGATGCCGAACTGGACGTCTTGAACGCACCCCGGCAGTGAGCGCGCTTTGTTAAAACGACTTGGGCATGCCCAGATCGTGCGTCGCAACATGTGACAGGATAAGGTTGGTTGAAATGGGCGCCACCTGATAAAGCCGTGTCTCACGGAATTTACGCTCAATGTCGTAGTCGGTGGCAAACCCCGCTCCCCCAAAGGTTTGGATACAGGTATCCCCCGCACCCCAGGACGCCTCCGACGCTAAAAGCTTGGCCATATTAGCCTCGGAGCCACAGGGGCGCCCCGCTTCAAATAGATCCACCGCGCGCCAAACCATCCCCGCAGCCGCCTCCGCCTGAATATGCGCTCTAGCGATAGGAAATTGCACACCTTGATTTTTAGCGATAGGGCCGCCAAAGACCTCGCGCTCTGACGCATAGCTTGCCGCCGCCTCAACAAAGTATTTAGCATCACCAATGCATTCGGCAGCAATTAAAATACGCTCGGCATTCATACCGTCGAGTATGTAACGAAACCCCTGCCCCTCTTCCCCGATTCGATTGGCCATAGGCACCCTCAAATCATCGAAGAAAAGTTCGGTCGCTCCGTGATTCATCATAGTTTTGATGGGCTTAATCGTGAGACCTTGACCGACCGCTGTACGCATATCGACCAGCAACACCGACATGCCATCAGAACGCTTGGCGCAATCTTCTCTAGGCGTTGTTCGCACCAACAACACCAAGAGATCAGAGTGCTCGGCCCGTGATATCCAGATCTTCTGGCCATTAACAACATAGTCATCGCCATCTTGTACTGCGTAGGTACGAATCCGCGTCGTATCGGTGCCACTGTTAGGTTCCGTAACGCCAAAGGCTTGTAAGCGCAAGGCGCCACTGGCGACCTCTGGCAGGTAGCGCTGCTTTTGCGCTTCGCTACCATGCCGTAAAAGCGTGCCCATGGTGTACATTTGCGCATGGCAGGCGCCACCATTGCAGCCGCTGCGATGAATCTCCTCGAGAATCGCGCAGGCAGCGCCTAAGGGTAACCCTGCCCCGCCGTACATTTCGGGGATCATGACCGACAGATATCCCGCCGCCGTCAACGCCTCGACAAACTCGACCGGGTAACTGCGCCGTTCGTCTTTGTCACGCCAGTACGCCCCAGGAAATTGCTCACAGAGGCGTTTTACACCTGCTCGGATATCATCGTATTGCTGCTCATTACTCATCTTATAAAAACCAAGAGCCGCCATCGACCATATGGGTCTGGCCGGTAACAAAAGCGCTCGCGTCAGAAGCGAGGTAAAGCACGGTACCCGTGACGTCGCTGGTTTCAAGGTTACGCGGTATCACCTGACCGGAAGCGATGACTTTTTTGGCCTTTTCCAACTTCTCGCCAAAAAACTCCTCGGTGCCCTCCGTCATAACAGCTGACGGTGCTACGGCATTCACTCGAATACGATCACGGCCTAGCTCTCTTGCCATACCCCGGGTCATGCCAATCACTGCCGCCTTAGACGCCACGTAATCGAGGCCATAGGGCAAACCATAAACCGCCGCTAAGGAGGCTATGTTGATAATAGAACCACCCCCGGAATCGCGCATGGGCTGTACGATCGCGCGACAGGCATTCCAAACCCCTTTGACATTGACGTTCATCACGGCATCCCATTGAGCCTCTTCGAGCAAGTCAAATCGCGCGCCTTTAAGCCCACCATAGAGCGCCGCATTGTTGACCAAAACATCTATGCGACCAAAAGACGCGAGCGACACTTCTGCCATCGCCTTGCAGCTCGCAATATCAGTAATGTCCACTGTTGTGGATACTGCCTGACCACCATCTCGTAAGATCGCCTCAACCGTCTCGCTACAATCATTCACGTCACACGCCAGCACGGCTGAACCCGCCCCCGCCAGCGCTTCGGCATAGGCTCGCCCCAAACCACGGGCCGCACCGGTCACGATTGACACTTTATTTTCCAACTGCATAGGATTTCCTCTTTGCAACAAGGTGCCAGATAGCAGGTCTGATAAGCAAGCCACTTGTTTGTGGGCACCGTCAGAGATGCCTTGTCGGAACGACAAAATTGGATTGGCCAAATTTAAAACCGATTAGGCCCGCTTAAAATTTTACAAACTCACCGCAACATGCTTTTTAAAAGTTTCAGCATCAGCGAACGAAAGTTTCCAATCAGCACTAAATAGATCACCGCCAGTGCCAAGTCCAGTAAGCGCGCTTTGCGTGTCATCACACCTCCGGTAAGAAGCGCTGGATTACCCGTCAATGAGAGTGTTTAATTCGCCCTCGTTAATTTTTTAAGGAAAGCCATCGTGACCCCCCCCAAAACCCATCAACTCCCTGGCCGCTGCACAATGTTGTTAGCCGCAACCATCGCCACATCGCTCATCAGCCTAGAAGCGCTGAGTGCACCGGTCACGTCTATTGATGCGTTCTTTGACCCCAATGGTCTGGAGGTCGCCCCCGAGGATTACCCCACTGCAGAGACCTCCAGACAGCTGCTGATTGCCCAGTCCCGTGCACCCGTCAATGCTCTCAACCACGCTCGTCAGCTCACTCCCACCAATGACCAACCCGTGGTGCGTATGAACCGTGACAGCTACTACAGCTTTGCAGTCGTTGACGTGTCAGCGGGTGCCACCATTACCATCCCGCCAATACCCGAAGGAACCTATGCCTCGGTGCAACCTGTAACCGAGGATCACCGAATACAACCAATGTCTTATGGCAGCGGCACCTTTCAACTCGCCACCCACAAAGGCTCACATATCTATGTGATAGTACGACTGGACAGCACGCTTTCTCAGGCAGACGCCAACCGTATTCAGGATGGCATGTCTATTTCTGCTGCCAGTGCTGAGGCTTTCTCAGCCGAGCCCGTGAATGAAGCGTCCTTCATGGCCACTGAGGCTTCCATACGCGCTAAAGCCCCTCAAATGCTAGCTGAGGAAGGGGGCAACGCTATATTTGGCATGTTCACCGCGCCGACCGACCCATCCCGGGGTAGCTACACCGTTTATAAGCATCAGATGGGGGCAGCCCTAGGATGGGGAGGGGCTCAATCTATCGATAATCTTTACGAGCTTTCACCACAGTACCCCGCGGAAGGCTGCTATCAGGCGACGTTTGAAGACCCCAGAAACGGCGCCTTTTGG
>Ga0213865_10002726_pt1 | contig 11050 bp, 29 predicted proteins | sample PICome_6_FD_160100 | JGI IMG/M metagenome (GOLD analysis project Ga0213865, IMG submission 160100) | Coastal seawater microbial communities near Pivers Island, North Carolina, United States - PICO282 | ecosystem: Environmental > Aquatic > Marine > Coastal | place: USA: North Carolina...
AATTGGCCTGTCCTGGCTGTGGATCAGGTGATGTGGTGCCTCGCAGTTCAACGGGCATAGGAACCATTGCATCCAGCAAGCCTGAACCTTGTGAGTTGGCTGCTTCCCACAGTGCTGATATTGTTTTTGTTGACCCTTGGATAGTGATTGAATTATTACACCAATTTGGCATTGCTCTCTCCTAATTCAGTTGTTTCTTTATTGTCTATACAGTATACGATCTTTGCTACAAAAAGTCAACTTCTTTTGGCGAGTCTTGTGTTTTTTTTCTGCCTCTTTTGGGCTTCTTCCATGTGTAGGCAATTTCATCTGGATCAGTTCGTTCGCAGGGAGGACAAATCGTAATCTTTCCTCCTCGTGCTAAAAATTCTTCCGCAGTCTCTACAGTGCCCGTTGGTATTGTTTTTTTCTTTGCCATTTATTCTTCCTTTACTAAAGGGTCTATCCATTCAACATCGTCGATTTCAAAACAGTTGTCCCATTCAACAGGGAATTCTTTTGAGGTCTTTTCATCTTTGATCAGTACCAACTTCTGGACACTGTCTCTCTGCATGATAACGCCAAAGCCTTCATACCAACCCTCGCCTTTGAGAGGCACGTCTGATAGATTTGGTGCTGGCCTACCCAGTTCGTCAAGCAGTGTCTTTACCTTGAATTTACAGGCATAACTTTTGCCTACTTCAATATCTGCAATACTTTCAATCATTTTGTTGCCTCATCAACTGTCTTCGCAAGAGTATTTACACCATTCTTTACTCTACTGCCTGCTGACTCAATATCATTTGTGTCCAACACACCGTATCCTACCAAGCCCACTACTAATAGGGCACCAATCAATATACCTTTAATCATTTTGATTCCTTCCTAATTTTGTTTAGTATACGTTCAGCATCAGGAAAAGTCAACATCGCATTTACCCAATTATCTACCATTTCAATTCGAGCCATTTCCTCTGCAATATCAGTCTTGCGTTCATAGAACGGATTGTATGACGTGGGTTGATAAGGTTGTGTCCACGTAAAACTATACCCATTTGTATTGGGGAACTCGTCCATCGATAGCCTCCTCTAGTCTGTCGTTGATCTGTTGTGAATGTTTGCATTTACCTCTAAAAGAAAAGCCCGGACAGTCACAAGTGAAACCTTTGGGCTCTAGTGTGATGTCATAGGTGCCTGTGCCTTTGGAGTTGGTTACTGGCCACACTAGGCCTTCGAACAAGCTCTTGTCGTAATCAAACGTAGGCTTGAAATATGATTGCTTAAACTTAGGCACCGTCGTCCATCTCCATAAAATCATAGTCAGCTTGAGCCCATACTTCGTGCCATACAGCCTCTTGCGACTTGCCGTGCTTTTCAATAAACTCTTCGAGGGTCATTTGATATGCGTCTTCTTGCATTTCAAATACCCATTGTCCTGTCTTACTCATAGCTCACCCACCCCCTGTGTTTTGGTCGCATTAGCGAATAGATCTTTTTGACTCTTGCATTATATTCATCCTCTGTAAGAGCCAAGTCTTTCAATTTACTTTGCCAAATGGATTTCATGTAGTCATCAATTTGGGGATTAGTATCGAGCAGATACTGAATGCTGTCTGCTCGATGCTTCTGTACTGTTTCTGAGAATGGACCCATTAGGCAATCTCGCTGATTTTAGTCAGCATAGTTGCTGGAACTCTCCATTGTGTACCGCCAATATGAGCAGACACAATTACATATTTCTTGTTCACTTTCTTGACAGTGGCATTCACTTTGCCACCTGTCTTACGTGAAGTGAATTGAACCATATCGCCTACCATAAAGTTTTTAATGGCCTGCTTGGCTAGATACTGTCGCTTGAGTTGGATTGCTTCTGCAACCTGTTGAAGTTGGTTGCTATCCATTTGGTAGATAAGTTCTACGGACTTTGTAACGATATTTGTCATTTTGTGTGCCTCTGTGTTAATGCCTTATTGTTTATACAGTATATGATCATTCTTAACAAATGTCAACCTATTTTGGAAAAGAAAAGTGACCCCTAATAGGGATCACTTGGAACTTCTTCTTGATCAGGATGCCAGTGGGTTACATCGCCAGTCAAGAATCCGTAATCACAATAGAAGATACTCATACCAGGGTACTCCTTGCCGTCATCGTCTACATATAAGCCTCCATAGAAGCCTCTATGCTTACCTACTAGTTCAAAGAAGTACCAACAGGGTTCTCCTACCTTAGGTAGTCTTTCATTCACATTAGTCCATTCCATATCATTCTCCTTTTAAGATGAAATTGTGGTTTGTTTATGTGAATTAAATTTTAATATTCTTCGTCGTGTTTTAAGATATCTGGATTAGATCTAACACCTTTATATTTGATGTAGCCTTGATCAATTAGGCTGTCAACAGTGTCAGCAATACCCTGCTTCATCCCGTTCACTTTGCCATAATACCAACCAAAGGCTGATCCGAATACGTAGGCAATCAAAATGAATAAGTATTCCATTAGAGGTTTCCTTTCTTTCGCAGTCGTTTGAATTCTTTTTCTAAGAAAGACTTGTTTTGGTTCTTATAATCGTCTGAGGTGATATCAACGTGCTCACGTTCCCAATTAAGTTTTTCATCTTTGTGTTTTAAGAACATTTCGTAACAGAACATATCAAATAACTCTTCCTCTGTTGGAGGTGTATATTCTATTTCGAAATCATTGTTCATTACATGCTCCAGTAGGCTTCCGACCGCGGACTCATGTAGCCCGGTGTATTTACACTTTCGATAAACTCTTTGTTGTTCATCATGTTCTTAACAGTTCGACTCTTTTCGATGTTCTTATGGAAATATCCTGTTTCTGCGATTGCATAACGGAAGAACGCATGATTAGGATCAGTTTGAAGTAATCCTTCTGCCTTTGCAATTCGAGTGAGCCCTGCTTTGGCCGCCGCCATAGTTTTATATGACTGACGGTGGTCCGGACGAGCCACACCGTTTCTATCAGGCTTACCTATAATATATGTAGACGACTTTTCATAGATGTAAAACATTAGAAACCCTCCATTTCAAACTGACGTGCCATATCTGCTTCAACATCATCTGCACGAGTTTTATACTTGTTGATAAGAAATTCAAGATGTGCTTCACGCGACACAGTATCGAGTGCATCAAGCATCTCTAAGTCTTCAATCATTTCCAAAATGTCTGTCATTGTTTGCCTCTCTGTTTGCCTTATTGTCTTTACAGTATACGATCAGTTGATAGAAAAGTCAACCTGTTTTGGCTCTTTTCCTGTGACTAGGTGCATCTTTTTAATAATCGCCACCACTTCGGCTGATGACAAGAATCCTTTAACAGTATCGCCTTGTTGTGTAATGCCTGGCATTTCAATCTGGACATTGCCTTTGTAGACAGCAATCTCATACAGCCCCTGAGCATTACCGTATGAACTTTCGTTTTTAATAATCGATAACTGGTGATCCCCAAAGTCTAATAACGACTGAATACCTTTCGGCATCTTTGTTTCGTTAAACTTGATATCTTTAAATTGCATTGTCATACCTCCAACATTTCTTTAGCATCCACTTTTCGACTACAGGCTCACCGTAGTCATTTTCATCTACCACAATGTAGGCAGTTGTCTTCATCACTTTGGCATAACGCCAACCGCTGTCATTTGCTATCTTTCCGCTCGCAACCCAAACACGATGTGGCCATTCAGCCATATCTCCTTGATCATCATTAGCTGAAAACTCAAAGGTGTTGCCTTTAGATTTTTCTGTGAACGCACCAATCTGCTGTTCGGCATAGGTCAAATAAGCCATAACCTTAACTCCCTGTTACCAATTCAAGTGAACCATCATCTGCTTCGTCGAAGCCTTCAATATAAACGTGCCAATCGCCTACTGCCAACTTGGCCTGTTGGAACAATGACTCGCCAGCTTTCCAAAGCTCACCTATTGTGCCATCCTTTGCAACGGCTGTGAATGTTACCCACTCAGTATCGTCAAAAGTAGGACCCATTTCCTTGATCACCTTGTAGGTAATCATCAATGGCTTGTCGTCTGTGAAATATTTATAGTCCAAAGGCTTTACAGTATCCATTGCGTCAAATACTGTTTCATAACCTAGTTCTGCTTTTAGGTTACTGTAATGATTGTTCAATGTTTCGAATGTGTCCTGCATAGTGTTTGCCCTCCAGCAAGTTAAATCAGTTAATCCCTTATTGTCTATACAGTATACGATCAGTCGTGAGGAAAGTCAACCTATTTTGGACAAATGATACAGAAAAGACACTTTTTTGGCCTGCCCCAGAGGATTCGAACCTCTGACCTTTGGTTTCGTAGACCAACGCTCTATCCAGCTGAGCTAGGGGCAGTTATTTTGAACAGTTCCAATTATGTTCGCAATCAGTTATTCTGTTGATGGTGGCTTGAGCACCGCCAGTCTCGTTAGGATAGAACTTCCAAACGTCTCCACAGGCAATACATGGATCATAGTCTCTATAGCCGTAGGGTGCAGTCTTCATACAGCCACTAGCAACAAAGGCCAATATCAATAGCATCACAGCCTGTTTCATTAGGCGCATCCTGACACACAAACCATAAAAGTCTCGTGGCCTAATACCTTTGTAAGTACCCACAAAACACCTATAACTTCTAAGTATCCCATAATTTTCTCCGAGTTATTAATTAACTATGCATAAACTATACTATACTGTATCACAAATGTCAAGTTACTTGTTTACCAAAACCCTTTCGAGGTCTTTCAGTATCTCTGTATAATCAAGAGCGGCTTGGAGTTTCTGTTCTTGCGAGGTGTTAGGATCGTTAACTATGGCCATCATAACAGGAAACTGTTCTGTGAGTAACTTACCAATTGATTTCTCTGTTTTACACATGTATATACAATAGCACAACAGAATACCTATGTCAACCTTTTAGATCGCAAGATCTAGCAGCGGGGTCTATTATTTCTTGCCTGTGTTTCCTAGAATAAATAAGTTTACAGCATTCGCTGTTTACAGATGGAGAATCCCATGACATTAAAAAACATCAGCCTCAACCTAGAATTAGGCCAAACCATTCTTGTTGGCCAAAACAATGATAAAGCTAAGATTACAAAGATAGAATTCCATGAGAAGTCGGGTGAAGTCAGTATCAATACAACTCGCGGACCAAGGAAGGCTCTTACGTTTAAGTTGTGTGAACAGTCGAACCATTATGAAAACATGAACCTTGCGGATAAATATAGATAGCACAAGGATAAAGTATGAAAGTATTTGAGATAGATGCCCTTGCTGAAAAGGAATGGAAGGCATCTAAAAAGCTATGCAAAAGTTCTACACCTAATAATAAGTTAGGTAACAGTGCCTTATCATCTTGTAAAGCACAAGGTTACAGAGCTAGAGAAACAGGCAAAAGCCAAAAGATGGGCAACAAACGAGTAAAACTAGGTGGTAAGCGTATCCGTAGTCAAGACTATGGAGGACCAGTTAGTCCTACAAGGACAGGATAACATGCGTTATTGGGAAATAAAAGAGAACATACCCGATATTGATGAACTAGACCCACGAGGCAAAGGTCAAATGGGTATGCCTGTTGATATTAGCAAAGCAGACTCAAACGACTTAGATGCTACTCTTACATTAGGACCTCCATATCCACCAGAACAAATGGACGGCGTAAGAAAAATGCAAAGCCAATTAATTAAAATAGGCTATAGCGTTGGACGGACAGGAGTTGATGGGAAGTACGGCCCTCGCACAGCCAGGGGAGTAGAAGCATTTAAGAAAGACTACAATGAAACCGGCAATGGTACAGAGATGACTGGGTCGGCACTAGATAAACTTGCAAAGGTTGAGTCAGGTGCAATACCTAAAGTAGCAAAGCCAAGTGAAACTGGTAATCCAAAACCTTTCGATGGGAAAGAACTTAAGGCACTAGACTTTGGAGGCGAAAAAAATATCGAAGCAAAAAAGATAGCTGAAGAGTTTTTAGGTCGTGAGATGAAAGAACAAGAATGGAATGCACTTGTTCGGGCAACAGTAGCTGAAGCATCACCTGACAGTAAAGAACAAGCCGCAGTTATGGCTGTAATACTTAACAGGGCAAATAGCAGCAAATATCCAGACGGTATAATAGGTGTGCTTACACAAAAGAATCAATTCCAGGCTGTAACAGGTACACCGGCCAACAGAGCACCAAGCAGAAACTTTAGCCGTCCTACTAGCAAACAGATTGCAAGTGTTGTTGATGCAGTGATAAATCATTTACCTAACTCAAATAAGACCTGGTTAAATTTTACAGCAAACAATCCTAAAGCATATGGAGCAGGTACTAATATTGATTTTATGTATGCGATGCGTCAATCACCAGGAGCAAAAGTTATCGGAGGAACTGTTTTTGGAAATATTGCTTGACAGTTATGTAGGCAAGGTACTAATAGCCCATCCTAATCTAGACAACGGTCCTTTTGCAAGGTCAGTAATTTATATCTATCAAGATAGCCCTCAAACAGGTACAGTTGGTGTTGTCACAAATAGACGCAGTCGTTATGGTGTTCATGATCTGGCAAAAGACAAAGGTATCACCTTTGGCGACACAAAGCAATGGGTTTATCATGGCGGTCCTGTTAAGCAGCAAGCCTTAGTATTACTACATACCAATGATTGGTCGAGCGCAAACACAGCTCCTGCGGGTAGAAAACTTTGTGTCAGCAGTGATGAGATTATGATGGAAAAACTAAACCAACAAACACCTACCTATTGGAGAATGTTTGCAGGAATGTCGGCTTGGGAACCGGGACAGTTAAATGCTGAGTTAGAAGGAAGTTATCCGTTTAGGCCAGAGAATAGTTGGCTTATAGCTGATGCGCCTGAGGGTTTATTATTTACACTTGACGGTGATAAGCAATGGCAAAAAGCATTGGAACTTAGTAGTAACCAAATGTTTTCAAATTATATCTAAACCTAAATAAATATACTATACAGCTATGGAGAGTCTTATGTTAAAAGTACTAACCGTTGTGACGCTGTTTTTTTTGTCAGGTATTAATATTGCATCTGCACAAGATATAACACCTGATCAACAACCAGAAAAAACACACAAATTATTTCCTGTAATGTTGGAATGTGATGGAGAACCAGAAAAGATATTTTCTTTAGTCCAAAACAAGTATGGTGAAGAACCTTTTGCTTCAGGAAGTATTATTGTAAGATCAGCTGTCACAGGACAGTTTTTTGAAGCAAAAGCATTTATGCTAGTCAATCCTGACACAAAATCTTTCAGTCTAATAGGAATGTTTGCAGATGGAAGTGGATGTATGCTTATTAATGGCAATACATTTAGTCCTTATTTAAAAGGAAATGCGCTATGAAGTGGGTAGTAGTTGTAATTTTTATGAATATGACTGATGTGTACATCTTCACAGACCCTACCTTCGATACTAAAGATGAATGTATGACATCAATAATGAATAAAAAAGACATTCCAGGTTATATAGAAAAACTTTATCAAGAATATGGCGAAGCGAAATCAATTCGCGCAATCAATTGCTTAAATGAAAAAACAATTAAAAAAATCTTAACGCAACAAAAAAGCATATAAATACCTATATTTGGAATGCATACCTGTGAATGAAGAATACACTAAAATACAATGGCTCTTAGGAAACATTTGTAACTACGATTGCTCATACTGTCCCGATCATTTGCACAGCAATGATACGAGATTATATAACGACGAATCTCTAGCAGATAGTATTAGGTATGTAGCAAATGAATTAAGAGCAGTAGGTCGTATACCTAAAATTGAATTTGTAGGTGGCGAACCAACACTCCACGAAGGTATTATTACAGGACTTAGTAGCACAGGAAGCAACCAACCAGGTGGTAATAAACTAACAACAAATGGTAGTGCAAGTTTAGAATGGTATATGGAAAATAGTGTTTATTTTAGCGAAATAGAAATAAGTTATCATATACCTTGGGCAAACATGGCACACATAAAGCAAACAGTAAACTATCTAACAAATTTAGAAGATGCTCCTAATGTTATAGTTTATGTCCATGCAACCAATCTTGACACACACTGGAGTAAAGCTGTAGATGCTTACGAAGAACTTTTAGATAGTAATATCAACGCAAAGCTAAAGTTATTATATAGTAATTTTACAAGAGGTAATCAGTATTTGCCTTATAAGAATTATCAACTCAAATATTATTACGAATCAATAGGTGAAGTGTTTAATCCTCAAGCAACAACAGTAGTTGACCCAACAGGTTATATTCCCAAAAGTCGACAACGGAATATGTTTACTGAAGAAACAGTGCAAGGATCTAGTATGCAAAGGCGAAGCAAGATGTGTAATGCAGGAATTGATCAGTTAGTTGTTTGGAAGGATGGAAATGTTTATCGAGGTTATTGCAAAGCAGGTGGCAGTTTGGGTAATGTAAAAGAAAGGACATTCCATATGCCTACTGAAGCGATAGAATGTCCTTTTGATTTATGTAACAACGGATTTGACAGGCAAAATAGTTTTACTTGAGCCAGGCTATCTTTTCGCCAGCTTTTTTTCTGCGTTGTTGTTCCTCAACGGAACCTGGATATCTCCAAGCCCATATTGCAACTAATGCCATTGAACCACCGGTCCATGCAACTGCCGCAACATTGTAAGTTGTGAACCAAAAGAATATAAGCGATGATGCCATTACAGCTATCATAGCATATTTGCCTTTGGTTGGGAATACTTTCTTTTGTGTCCAATTAGTTAAAAACGGACCGAAGTATTTGTGATTATATAGCCAGTCATGCATACGTTTACTAGATTTAGCAAACGCCCAAGCCGCAATAACCAAGAAGATACTAAAGGGTATCCCTGGTACTACAACTCCCACGTAAGCCATTCCTAAACAGGCAAAGCCTAAGGCCATGTATATATATTTTTTAATCATATTAGATTACCTTTGTGCCATCATAGTAAGGGTTAAAGCACACACTCTTACTTTAAATTTACTATTTGGGTTAGTTTCGTAGACTATAAGTTTGGGTCTGTTCTTCCCTGAGTGGTCAAATGTTATAGTCATGTTGGCAGGAAGTGTTACTCCCTGTGTCCTAAAAACTGTCACCGGATCTTGTGATAACAGGTCGTAGAATCCTTTGTCTATCCAAGCTCTTGCTAGTGCTCTTGAACAAATGTCTGGTAGGTTTTTTGCTACTTCTTCACGTGTAGTAAATGTTACATTCTCATCTACTATTGAAAATGGATCTTGGTACAACACCAATGCGTGTTTATCTTCTTTGCTTAAAACTAATTGTGTTGACGACAACGTTTAAATACCTTTCGTAGTGCTTCTACTAGATCATGCATCATTGCATCTGTATGACAAGGTGTGGGTGCAATACGCAACCTCTCCTGTCCCTCTGCAACTGTAGGATAGTTGATTGGTTGGATATAGATATTGTAATCATTAAGCAACATGTCGCTCATTTGTTTACAAAGTTTTGCATCTCTAACCATAACAGGCACAATATGAGTACATGCATCAGGATGAACTTCTATGTCCACCTCGGATAACATACGCTTCAGCGTTGAAGCTCGTTCTTGATGTTTTACTCTGAGCTCGTTATGGTCTTTGAGATATTTTATACTGCTCAATGCTCCGCTACAAATAACCGGACTTGTAGAGGTGGTGAATATAAATCCACTAGCTACACTGCGAATTGCATCTATGACTAATTCGTCACCGGCAATGTAGCCTCCTTGAACACCGAATGCTTTTCCAAGCGTGCCATTTGTTATATCAATTCTAGTTTCACCCAGTTTTTCACAATACCCTGCGCCTGTATCGCCATACAAACCAACAGCGTGAACTTCGTCAATATAAGTTATAGCACTATATTTTTCGGCTAGATCGCACACTTGAGAAATAGGAGAGACATCGCCATCCATGCTATACACGGATTCAAAGACTATGCAAGGTGTTAATCCTAATGCGGCAACTTCCTGTAACTTCTCTTCTAGGTCGCTCATATCATTGTGTGTCCATATACGTTTTTCTGCATTAGAATGCAATATGCCCTGTATAAGACTTGCGTGGTTCTTACTGTCAGAGACAAAACATATATTCGGAATGATTTTGCTTAGAGCGATTAGTGTCCATTCATTGGCAACATAAGCACTGGTATAAAGCAATGCGCCGCTAGTTTTATGCAAGCGGGCAAGCTCAGTTTCCAATGCTACGTGATAATGGCTTGTGCCACCAATGTTTCTAGTACCACCTGAACCAGTTCCTGTCTGGTCAAGTGCGGTATGCATAGCATCAATAACTACCTTATGCTGTCCCATACCTAGATAATCGTTAGAACACCAATTTACAATTTCTTTAATGTTATATGGACCGTACCAAATAGCAACTGGAAAGTCGCCCTTCTCACGGATTATATCGTTAAAAACTCTGTAGTTTCCAGATTCTTTTAAATCATCTATCTTTTTTTGAAATGGTGTCTTGTTTATCATCAGTGTTATTTATGTGCGTAGTTATTGTTGAATCTACGTAATTGATGGTAGCACCAAAATGATGGTAGACTGTGAATAACCCCATCTCGTTCAGTTCTTTCTGAACAGCATTGTAGTCTTTAGCCCATTCCTTAAAATAGTTAATAAGTTTATTCATACTACTACTTAGCTAAATACTGTATAGGAGAATAGTAATGGCAGCAAACGGCATATCAACACTAGCAAACAAGAAACTTAGACAAGATGCAAAACTTGCAATAGCACTTGCAAAACGTGAAGGCAAGACAGTTGCTGCTGATGGAACTATTAGTGGAGCAACTGACACAGATGCAGTTGCATACAGAGCAAGAAACACTCTTGACATTAGCCAACTACCTACAAAGTATGACACAGACAACAGTCTTATTGACAATGCTAACGCAGGCGGGCTAGTAACAGGCCGTCCTTGGACAGCATAAAGATTAACCCCTAGCTAAATTAATAACTAGGGGCTTTACTTACTTTACTATTTGTTGATGGGCTATGCCCAGGTATACATTGTTTTTTATAGTTTTATTTATTGCTCGGCTT
>Ga0213865_10002727_pt1 | contig 11048 bp, 16 predicted proteins | sample PICome_6_FD_160100 | JGI IMG/M metagenome (GOLD analysis project Ga0213865, IMG submission 160100) | Coastal seawater microbial communities near Pivers Island, North Carolina, United States - PICO282 | ecosystem: Environmental > Aquatic > Marine > Coastal | place: USA: North Carolina...
GTCATCTTCACCTAAGTCTCTAATACGCAAACTATCAACATCAAACTCAAGATCGATTTTACTATTAACACCACTCGAACTTCTAGTCTTCATCAGCTGTATTTGATATCTGCCACGCTCACGCATTGCTCTACTTGTAAAGATACCAATCAAGTTGTCTGCTGTATTGATCTTAGATATACCACCCGAGATATGCGAGTGATCAAATTCAATTTCTTCAACACTTGCTCTGTTCAACTGCGATGCTGTTACAAAGATTGTATTAAGTTCCATAGCCAAGTTGCGTAGTTCTTCTGATACATACTTGTCTTTAACAAACAAGTTCTCTGCACTAATCTTTTGTCCGATTGGATGCATCAAGTCTAGATAGTCAATCAACAGTACATCTACTTTCTTGCCTGTTTTGATTTCATACTCTTTCAAATAAGCACGAATGTCATTTGCGTTCTTGCCAGTTGGCATATACTTGACTTGGAATGCTCCTGCCTTCTTGCCGATCATCTTAACTTTCATTTCAACATCGTCTATGCTCTTAAAGATATTGCGACTTGGAATGTCAGTTGTCATACTATCCACACGCATACTAACAAGTGCTTCTGAAAGTTCAAAAGTCAAGTACATAACATTCATACCTGCTAGTGCCCAATTAACACCCAAGTTAGCCAAGAACAAACTCTTACCTGAACCCGACCCACCTGCAAAGATATTAAGTTCGCCTCTGTTGAATCCGCCGAACAGCTTCCTGTCTAAGCTAGGCCAGCCTGTGCTTACTTGTCCGTTCTTGTCTTTGATGCCTTCTAGTCTGCTTCTCGGATCTGCAAAGTAGTCTGTACCTAGATCTTTTTGCAAGCCAATCTGTACTGCTTTCTTAACCAGATCCTCAACCGGGCCATACTCCCCTTTCTCCAGCAGATCTGCGCTAGCAAGGATGGCCGCTTCCAAAGCCTTGTGTCTGGAGAAGGTTTCAAACTCTTGAAGTAACCAGTCATAGTGATTCTCCTGTAGTTGTCCTGGATCTTTTAAATCGCCCTGTGTTGCTGCATTAACCATATCAAATGTAGGTAGTGCATTATGTTCTTCCACATAGGATTTCAAAAACTCTGCACTGGGTTGCAGTCTTCTATCAAATGTTTTAGGATTAAACACACCCTGACAGCGTACAAAGCTCTCAGCGTCTGTCATAAACATTTCAAGATATACCTTTTGTATATCGTATCCGTAGTCTGTGTTTTGTCTTGTCATAGTTTATATATACTACCTATTCCAAACTTTGTCAATATAATTAATACGTTGTTTGTGTTTTGCAAGTACTGCTCCTACACAACTGCCAGGGTCTCCTGGATTAGGCGGAACCCATACAGTTTTAAACTGGCGTCTTAGTAGATTAACAGCATCTCTATTCATTGCGCCGCCACCTGCTAGTGCAAGATTTTTACATCCTGTTGTTCTTTTTACCCATGCCCCTAGATTACATACACAGTATTCAAAGGCCCATTGTACGGCTGCTGCTAGATCGTATAGCTCTTGCTCACTAGCAATCTCAGGCCTCCACCACATACAACCTCTGTGTAGGTTTTCTCTCATGCGTATAAACGGATTAGATCCCATACCCTCTGTTTGAATTATCTCATCAAACAACATTTCTGAATAACGATGAGGATCTCCTTTACTAGCCCATTGACTAACCAAGTATTCATCACGCTGTGGTACAAGTCCAAGTCGTTGGGTCATAGCACTGTAGAATAACCCTAGACTGTGTGGATAGCGTTGGCTGTGTAATTTCTTAAGATTATTGTTCTTGCCTTGCCATATTGTAAGTGTTTCAAACTCGCCTATACTATCTAAACATATAACAGCACATTCGTCATAGGGCTGGGTATAGTAAGCATATGCAGCATGACAGTTATGATGCTGTATATATTTTATAGGGTGTTCTAAATCATACTCTTTTAGATATCTGCGTATATTATTTTCTTTTAGTAGTATGCCTTGACCTGCTAACCATTGTCGTGCAGTTTTTAACATAGGACGTTCATACCATATAATACTACTAGGCTCTCCAAAACTTTTTGCTTTATCTATTAATCCACTGTTTAGGTGCGGATCGTTTGGCACACCGCTAAAGTCTTTTGCAAGACCTGCCCACAATACTTTTGTATCGCTTGCTCCTACATTAGCAACAGCAATACTTGCATCATGACTGTTTGCTACTACGCCCCAAGTAATCATGCTTCATCTATTACTTTCTGAAACAATTTTGCAGGCAAACTACACAACCAGATATAAGGTACCCAGAATAGTATGTTATAGATAATCAGTTCAGTCATTTTGTTTTCTCCTATGTACCATATCCCAATACTCGTCATTGTCCATTGCTGGACGTTTTGCTAGTTCTGCTTCCCATGCAATTCTACGCTTACGAGCTTGTCTAATACCCCACCAGAAGTATAGACGCCAAAATAGTTTTGTATCCATTAGCCATTTCTTCATTTGTAGATAAATGGATCTTTTTTGCGTAGTTCTTTTATACGCTTTCTAAAACGTATTTCATCTCTTACATATGTGTAAGGCCATAGTATAATATCTAATATGTTTCTCAATAATCTCATTTTTAAAATCCAAAACTAATGCCCATTCTAGGGCTTAATGATTTAACTTCATGCATCATACCTTTAGGAATGTAAAGACAATCACCGGGACATAAAACATATTTGTTCTTTTCATCTACTGTCCATTCTGTTTGCCCTATGCATTGCCAAAAGATTACTTCGCAGTCGTCGTGATGTTTGCCTATGCTTTCGCTTTTTGCTGTTAAACCCATATACATATGAGCATCTGCTATATCTGCATTTGCATTTCTGTTTTCTAACTTTTCAATTTCATTACACACAGATTTCACTTTGTCTATATGATGATGAGCGGTATGGGTTATGATAGTAAAATATTTTCCAATACGCACAGGAGAATCTTCTTCTACAACTTTAGTCATATAGTCAAAAGATTCATCCCAAGTAATTGTATTAGGAAAAATATTCTGCATATACAATTGTGTTTTACTTTGCCTAGCTTTTTCTAAGAGGGTATCTTTGTATAATTCATAAACCATTTTTTTGCCTTCAATCGTATTTTAAGTGGTGAGCTTTCAGCTGCATTTGCAATGCTATACAATGTATATAGCCTTCCGTACTTAGCAACAGCATCACCTATATCATTTACATCTTCGTCCCAGTCCGGCATACTGACATGCCAACCTCTATCGATAGCCTGCTCCACCAACTTGCTTCCGGCTTTGTCTCTGTCAGGTACAACGTAAATATCTCTATTAAGTCTATTAAGTAATAGTGCTTGTGCATCGCCGATATCACTTCCTCCAATAGCACAACCTTCTACATGCAGTGCATCAATCTGTCCTTCGCATAGAATGCAAAACACCTTGTGCGGACGTTGTTCGTCTAAGTTAAACACATAGCCAGGTTGCATAGTAGTCAGGTACTTGCTTTTGCTTTCCCCTACTGCACGGGCTGTATATCCAACTATACGCCCCTCGTAGTAAAAGGGTATAATAATTCTATCACGATAAGCAAGTGTTGGCGACCAGTGGTAATCTGTGTCCTCGATACTAAGATTTCGTTCCAACATATATTGAAATATTTTTACTATGCGCTCGTCAAGATGCCCAGCCTCTGCCCACATATGTTTAGACAGTGGCTCGGATCCTTCTGGTAGTTCTACCGTTTCAAACTCGGGCAGTTCAACAGAATGTTTTTGAACTTCTACACCTTCGTTCTCACGCATAACGTCTAATGCTAGTTTTGTAATTTCGTTGTCAGGAGTGTTTAACCACTCCAAAAGTTTTTTGAACTTATAACTAAGATTACGTCCTGGTTGCCAACTTGCTTTGAAGCCGCAGTTAAAGCAATGATAGCTAACTGCTTCTCCTTCGTGAATCACACCGCCACGACCTCTTGTGTCTGCATTTTCACCGTTATGAATGCAACAGGGTGCATTGAAGCTAGTCCAACCACTAGGAGTAGTTTTACGCTTCGCAGGCAAATGCAGAGTAAGTATGTCAGACACGATGCTCATATAATTATAATAGCATCAGGCTAGATAGATGTCAATTAATTTCTGACTAAAATTTTTGTGATTGTTGAAGCAGGATCTTTTGAAGTTTCAAATCTAATGTGACTTAGCACACCGTAAAAATTAACAGGCGTAGGCATAGTCTCAGTTCCTGTGAAACTTACTGTTGCAAGATCTGCCCATTGTGTTGTGCTTGTGATTTGATTATCTAGTGTGCCTTGGACTTTGACGTCTCCGTCATATCCGTCTGTGTAAATTGCAGCAGTGTGTAATGCTTCGTTGCCGTTGATTCCAGGCTCTGCATCTATAGCATCACTTACATAAGTTACATCGTCTGGTGCTGTTGCACTAAAGTTTGAAACACTTTTACTTGACTTTGTTCCTGGAAATGCTTCTGCACTTATCTTCATAACAGCATCATTACCAAAGTGTGTGTCAGTATATGTAATGATATTATCTTCATTTGCATCTACTAGATAAATTGTATAACTAAGAAACTGTTGTTTGACATTAAGTAGATCATTTTCTGTAATTGTAACTTTGAATAATCCTCTTGTTTGGCTGCTACCGTCGTCTAGTAATACACCGTCATGTTCAATTACAAGATTTTTGTTTTCATCAAATGCTAAAAATTTAGGTGTATAATTTGTAGTATTAATAGGCTTTTGATCCGCATTTAACAATCTAAACTCTATAACATTATCAATACCTTTATACACTTGTACTTGTCTTTGATACATTGGTCTATACTCCGTAACGAATCCTGCCACATCGGCAACTATGTCTATTCTGTTCTTGACTAAATATCTAGGTAATAATTGCATGGTAAAAGTATTTATAATAAAATGTTGTTAAAAGATATAGAAGAAAATTTTCCATTTTTAAGTGTTGTAACTTACGGCGGGTTAGAATATGTAGGAATTGTGATCAATCAAGACCAATGGGTAACTTCTATGTACGTTTATACTAATATTAAGACACAACAAGAACAAGCAAAATTTTTAGAACTAGGCGAAGCATGGTGGTGGGAATCAAATAGATTGATTCCTATTAATATATTTTTAAAGGGCGAAATTGAATCTTTCAAATATTGTATAGTAACTATGAACTCAAAAGATGTTGTAGTAAAACTAGGTCCAACAGTTAATCTAAATAATCTAGCTATCAAACGTGTCAAAAGAAAACACGTACAGTTGCTAAGGAAGTCTAAGTAGTTCGAACCCAAACATTGTTCGGACCTACATCATATGTTTTTACAAATTGATTAACTGCCTTATTTACACCAGGATAATCTATGTCATGACCTGTAAGTAGTCCGCCTGTTTTAACTTTAGGCGAGTATGCAATGATATCATTTTTACATCCGTCATAACTATGATCAGCATCAATAAAAACTAAATCAACATTGGGAATTCTATCTGCTACTGTATGACTATAACCTTGTATCGGAACTAATCTGTCTCCGAATTGTTCTTTTATTTCGTTTGTATAAAATTTACTTGTATCTAAATCAATACCATATATAATCAGTTCAGGACAATTTTTTAGCAAGTAGAAAGTTGTTCGGCCGTCTCTTACGCCCACTTCTGCCATAGTTGTGTAATTGTGTTTTTCGATTAAGTGTCTTAGAAAATATTTTCTGTTAGGTTTTTTGTTCCATTGTATAGTCATTGGAACTTTTAAAAGATCATTCCGCTTGGCCATTTATCTGCTCGCATAGTAAATTCATATGTACAACAACAGCCATTGCATATGAAATAGCATGGGCTTTTTTAAAGTAGTATTCGTTGTTGTCAGGTTTTGTCCAAACCTCTGTCATAATATCCTGCCACGACTGACCTATCAAATGTCGTTTTGCCGGACGTATCATTGCTAGCACTGCTGCTAATTGTTCTACTGTCTTGGGCTTTGTTTGTTGTAGGATATGTGAGTGGCCTGCGACGTGAAATAGTTTGTCTGAGAATTCTTCGTGCATTAGCAGATCCCATAATGGCTCTGTCTCCATAAGTTTTTGTAGATGTTCTTGATCTCTAACATCTTTGTATATACTAACATTAAGAAAATCTAATTTAAAGTAACCACGTTCTTCTGCTGTCTTGTAGTCAATAGTTGATAAGTTATCCACAGGATTATGCGGACACTCAGTGACATACACACCAGTGTTGTGTTTTTTACCTGTATCAAGTTTTGCCACACGATGTTGTATCTTATCTAAGATTACACTGCGGTCAGCAAAGTCGATATCAATATCAGGCATTTATTTTACTCCAATGAAACTCGCCTTCTTTAGGTGTATTACCGATATACTCTTCGCCAGTTTCTCTATCTACTAGTTTCCATTTCATAGGAGCCAGTGTTTTAACTACTAGTTCAACTGGTTCTTCTAATTCATAAACTTGTACGCCGTCTTGTAGTTTTCTAAACTTAGTCAAGTTTGCCTTCCTCTCTGAGTTTTGCACGGATCTTTGTCGCACTAATATTATGTATCTCTTCTCCGAGGTCATGTTGCGTAAAGGTATATCCAACACCGCGACCATAACTGATATCAACAATATTTGGTACTTGCATAATAACATACTCTACACCTTCTGTAAAGTCGTGTTCTGCTAATCCTGCAACAATGTTTTGACGTACTTCGTTCCAACGGAATGGATTATCGTCCTGTGTTGCTGTACGTCCTGCACCTGCATCTTCTCCTACAATGCCTCCAACATCACGTACCATAATACATACTTGTCCTGTTTCAGCAAGTGCTTTTTTAAACAGTGCTGTATGGCCGTCATGCCATGGTTGCCAACGTCCTAGCATCTGTGCTGTAGGTTTTTTCCAATCAAACATTATTTCTCTCTTTCAAATTTTTAATCCTAGATAATAATTTATCATCAAAATTGTATTTGTCTAATACCCTATCCATCGGATATCGACTAGGCTTGTTTCCATCAAATCCTGCTTTTACGCCTGATATAAAAAAAACACAAGTGAGTCGATCTTTTGTTCCTGTAAGAAAATTATTTGCACGATGAAATTCATTAGCATCGTACATAATTAATCTATTATATATATTCTGAAATCTTGTTTTTTCATAAAACATATTATTATGTTTTTCTAAAGCTTCAATATAATCTTCATTTGTTATTTTATCTCCTAATTCCCAAATATGTTTTTCGGGCTGTCTTCCGTGATCAAGATATATATTTTCAAATTCTGGCTTTATATTAAAAAGAGATGTTCCACTATCGGGATCTGCATCAGGTGTAAGATAAATCAATCCTGCTAAATTGTTACCTAAGTCTTTATGAATCCACCCTACATTTACCGGATCGTTTCTTTTATCGCTATTTGGAGGAATAAGTTGAAAAGTTATATCGCTATCGTCCCACGATAAATTAGTGTGCTTCAAATCGAAATATGCAGACAAAGCTTTTAAAATTATAGCATTAAAAAATTCTCTATCAATTATGTGTAAAGGATCAGTTCTTTCACCAGGCCAGTTTCCTGCTACATCCGAAGTTCTATTAAGAGATAAAGCAAAATCTCTTATTGCATCCGGATCACTAAAAAAATTATCAATACATACAGGAAAAAATTGTTTTTTAGAATCTGAATCTATAGAATTAGGTTCATATAAAAATCCACTATCAGACATTGTTTCTCTCCATCCATTTTTGTACTACAGGCATTAGCTGTTCATGTGTATCTGTAAACCATTCACTAACATGATAATCACAGTGTGGAGGATTAACAAACACTTTGTTTGTATCTTCAAAACGTCCTTCTTTGATTGTGTCCATCCATACAGTAAAGTCTGGATTAAATGCTAATCTTGCTTCTTCGGTAGGACACACAAAATCTGTTACAGCAATCTTACCTGCCATAACAACTCCGTCAGCTAAATGTCGCATACGTGCTGCTTGACGCATCCGTCCTTCCATGCTGAAATCCCAATCATTATATTTACTACGGACATTATCTGCATTAATATGTACGCCGCCGATTAATTCAGCAAACGGTTTTGCCAACGTGGTTTTGCCACTGCCTGGCAAACCAAATATTAAAATTTTCATAAATTTGATTCCTTTACAACGTCTTTGACCAATTGTACGTCCTTTGTTTGTCTGTTAAATCTTAAACTCCAATGTTTAGGATCTAATACAAATGCAATCATATTCAACTGTTCATCGTTAAACTTATTTAATAACGCCTTGCCACTTTCACAATTAAGAATGAGCCAGGGTGATATTTTTCCGTCCTTGATATGCCACACTGCTCTATTAGGACTAACATGTTGAAAATAATGATTCCATGGTGCAGGCGGATTTTCATTTGCCCACTCTACCATTGTATTAATACTACGCTCTAGTGCAGTTTCTACGCCTTCTTTGCGTATAAGTTCTACTGCATACTTTTCATACATTTCTTCTTTGCACCAGTGATCTAATTTTACATTACTTGTTACAACATAGTCAATATATTTTTCTGGATACAAAGGTTTTACATTTGAAATAAAACTACCAAACTTTACAAATGCATTATAGAAACTGCTTTTTACAAACTCAGCATATGTCTTTTCTTTTTTTGTTCCAGCACTTAATTTGTAGAATCTTTGGAATGTATAAAAGCCTAGTTTTACTCGCTTTTCATCTTTTTGTAGCCAACGTCTTTTAGGCTCACACATATGAGCTAATAAAGTTTTTTCTCTAGTATAGCCTGTGTTACAATATTCGCACACAAAAGGCTTATCAGAGCTTGACGTTTTCGATGCCATGTTCTTCAGCCAGTTGTTTGATTTCTTTTTTTGTAGATGTTCTAGCAAGTAGTTCTACCTCATCTGATTTCATGTTAGGATATATTTCTTCAAGTATCTTTATGGCTTTTGAATTAGATTCGGATTTCTTTTTAAATCCTATATACTTATGAAATTCAATATTACCTGTAGCACCACTCATACATAGCAGTTGCCACATAAGTTCTTGATGACCGTTTTCTTTCCCAACACCAATTGTGTTAAAATGTTTGTTATAGTATTCATTTGTTCTTAGTATTGCACGTTCTTGTTTTGCTCTGGAACCTGCTACACTACTAACATAACGATTTAATATCCAAAAGCCTACACTTTTCTTTTCTTCGTCAGAAAACTCTTTCCAAGCACCTTTGTAGTTCATATCTACACAGCCTAGTATTTGTTTTAGGTTAAGTTTTTCTGATGCCACTCTTCTGTATCCTCTGGAGTATTAATCTCTATACCATTAAATTGTACAGCCAAACAACCAATTTGCCAACCACTTTTTAACCAACGAAGTTGTTCTAGTTTTTCTATACGTTCTTCTTGTTCTATATGCAGATGCGGATATGACTGTAGTGCATTTTTACGATATCCATATACGCCAAGGTGCCAATCACCGTAACCTGTCATTCCTCTACCAAACCAGAGAGATTGATCACCTGCTCTAATCATTTTTACTGAGCTAGGATCATTTTGACGTTCTTCGGGCATTTTGGTGAATACTGTAGTTACACTATAATTTTTTAAATGCCAATCACATTTTTCAATCATTTCCTGTGTGACGTCTGGCATGTCACCTTGTACATTTATAAAATTATCGTACTCATCAAACTTACGACTAGCAATTGCTCCTGCACATCTTTCTGTACCGTTTTCATAATCATGTGAATCTATATAAATGCCCACACCAGATGCTTGTGCTGCCTGTGCAATAGTTTTGTTATCTGTAAGCACATAGGTATCATACCCTGTTGCTTTACAAGCTTCTGCTACTCGTTGTATCATAGGTTTGTCCCCTAACATAGTTAGAGGCTTTCCAGGGTATCTTGTGCTTCCGTATCTTGCAGGTATCATTATAGCAGTTGTCATGCTTGGTATCTTTCAAAATATCTATTAGTGCAATCTATAATATCTTGACGTTGTGTTATTCGCCAGTTTCTTAAATTAGGGTGCGGCAACGGATTTAACACATAACTTGCTTTACCTCCTATACCTAAATCAACATAATTTTTTTGCATCTTTTCTGTCCAAGGCATAATAATACCTTGTGGTCCGGTATAACCATAAATGTTGTGTATAGGGCTACAAGCAAAGTCTAACAACCAATCTCCGCTTTTTACAACCATATGTAGATCTATATCTGTTTGAGTCATTTCTTTGTCGTTTCTAACTCCACCTACTAGTAAGTTGTATCCTTTAGCGTCATTCTTCCAATATAAGATAACCTGTTGCATTGTTGCAGGAATACCGTGTAATCGCATTATTCTTCGCAGTAGTGATGCTTGAAAAACACAGGCAGTGCCGAATTGATGAATAAATCCTAGTGCAAAAAATCTTGTATATAACTCTATAAGTTTGTCAGGTATATCATCTACAGTTATATTGCTCGGTATTGCTAGACCCATATCTTCAGGATAATCAGTAGGAGTTCTATATTTAAAATTTTCAAACTGCATAATGATGTCCTATAATATCCTTTACAACCTTCTCAAAATCTTTTAAGTGTAACATATTAGGACCGTCACTGGGCGCATTATCCGGGTCTTCATGCACTTCTAAAAAGAAGTTACTAACACCCATAGCAGCGGCAGCTCGGCTAAGAGGAGGAACATAATCCCTATTACCACCACTGCTGTCACCTTGTCCTCCTGGCTTCTGGACGCTGTGTGTGCAGTCAAATACCACAGGAACCCCAGCATTATCAAGCATATACTGGATGCCAGTAAAATCAACAACGAGTGTATTGTATCCAAAACTAGTTCCTCTTTCTGTAATCCAAACTTCCTTAGCACCTTCAGTTTTACTTAGTATTCCTTTGACATCCCAGGGTGCTAAGAACTGTCCTTTTTTAATATTTACAATACAATTAGTTTTACAAGCGGCTTGTATTAAATCTGTTTGGCGGCAGAGAAATGCAGGAATTTGCAGCACATCTACAATGTCTTTTAGGTATTGTATTTGA
>Ga0213865_10002728_pt1 | contig 11045 bp, 6 predicted proteins | sample PICome_6_FD_160100 | JGI IMG/M metagenome (GOLD analysis project Ga0213865, IMG submission 160100) | Coastal seawater microbial communities near Pivers Island, North Carolina, United States - PICO282 | ecosystem: Environmental > Aquatic > Marine > Coastal | place: USA: North Carolina | collected...
AAGAATTTCAAAAAATGTGGGAACCATACATAGATGAAGAATTCAAACGACGCGAAGAAGGCCATTGGTTCTATAATAGAGATGTGGCTACTTACATTACTGGTACTAATTACATGTACTTGCAGTGGACCAAGATTGATATTGGGGCACCAGAGTTTAGAGAAGCAAACAGATTATTCTTTATATTCTGGGAAGCTTGCAAAGCAGATACAAGATGCTACGGCATGTGCTACCTCAAAAACAGACGATCAGGATTTAGCTTTATGGCCTCTGGCGAAACAGTTAACCAAGCAACAATATCAAGCGACGCAAGATTTGGTATCTTATCAAAATCAGGGGGTGATGCTAAAAAAATGTTTACCGACAAAGTTGTACCAATATCAATTAACTATCCCTTCTTTTTTAAACCAATACAGGACGGGATGGATCGTCCTAAAACAGAACTAGCGTACAGAGTACCGGCTTCAAAACTTACAAGAAAGTCTATTGAATCAGGCCAGCAACGCGAAGAACTTGAAGGACTAGATACAACTATTGACTGGAAAAATACAGGTGATAACAGCTATGATGGTGAAAAGCTAAAGCTATTAGTACACGATGAAAGCGGTAAATGGGAAAGACCTGATAACATATTAAATAACTGGAGAGTTACAAAAACAACATTAAGGTTAGGTAGCAGGGTTATCGGTAAATGCATGATGGGATCAACCTCAAACGCATTAGACAAAGGTGGTGAAAACTTTAAAAAACTATATAATGATTCCAACGTTACTAAAAGAAACCGCAATGGACAGACTCGCAGCGGATTATATAGCTTGTTCATACCTATGGAGTGGAACTACGAAGGATTCATTGATACTTATGGAATACCTGTATTCGATACGCCAAAAAACCCAACCGAAGGGCCATATGGTGACGTTATAGACGTTGGTGTTATTGAACACTGGGACAATGAAGTTGACGGATTAAAAGATGACCAAGACGGCTTAAACGAATATTACAGACAGTTTCCGCGTACAGAAGAACATGCGTTTAGAGATGAAACAAAAAATAGTATATTTAATCTAGCTCGTATATACGAACAAATAGATTATAATGATGATATTGAAAGTTTGGCTGGTGTTACTGTTGGCAGTTTCCAATGGGAAAATGGCATACAAGATAGCAAAGTTATTTTTAGCCCAAACCCAAATGGAAGATTTAAAGTAAGTTGGGTACCGCCTGCAAATTTACAAAACCGCGTAATAGTAAAAAATGGGGTAAAATACCCCGGGAACGAGCATATGGGTGCGTTTGGGTGTGATTCATATGACATATCCGGAACAACTGATGGTCAAGGTTCTAAAGGTGCATTGCATGGATTAACAAAATTTAGTATGGAAGATGCTCCAACTAATATGTTTTTTTTAGAATATGTTGCGCGGCCCCAAACCGCTGAAATGTTTTTTGAAGATGTATTAATGGCTCTTGCTTTTTACGGAATGCCATTACTTGCTGAAAATAATAAACCTAGATTGTTATATTATTTAAGAAGAAGAGGGTACCGTGGTTTTTCAATGAACCGCCCCGATAAGGCTAGAAACAAACTGTCGGTTACAGAAAAAGAAATTGGGGGTATACCAAACTCCTCAGAAGACATTAGACAAGCGCACGCTGCCGCTATTGAATCTTATATTCAAAATTATGTTGGAATTATAAACGAGGGCGAATATGGCAATATGTATTTTAATAATACATTAAACGATTGGTCTAAATTCAACATTAATAAAAGAACAAAATATGATGCCGCGATAAGTTCCGGCCTCGCTATTATGGCTTGTAATAAAAATCTTTATAAGCCCAATCAAGAAAAGCAAAAATTAAAAGTTAACTTTAATATCGGAAGATATACAAACGATGGTAGTACCTCGAAACTTATAAAAAACAATGGCTGAAGCAGTTAGTAAAAGTTATTTTCCTAGTCAAGTAGCTAGCGATGAAGAAAAAATGAGCCTCGGCTATGGTGATAAAATAGCCAGAGCTATTGAACACGAATGGTTTAAAAGAGATTCTGGAACAAACAGGTATCATTTAAATCAACAAAATTTTCATAAGCTAAGATTATATGCAAGAGGAGAGCAATCTTCGCAAAAATATAAAGATGAGCTATCTATTAACGGTGACATGTCTTATCTTAATCTTGATTGGAAGCCTGTGCCAATTATACCTAAGTTTGTAGATATTGTGGTTAATGGTATAGCCGAAAGAGGCTACGATATAAAAGCATATTCACAAGACCCATACGGTGTTTCTAAACGCACACAATATATGGAAGGCTTGATGATAGATATGAAAACTAAAGATTTGGCTGATTTTTCAGAACAAAACTTTGGAATTAAAATAGCTCAAACAGAAAAAGACAAGCTACCACAAGATGAGGAAGAGCTACAGCTCCACATGCAGCTAAATTACAAACAAGCGGTTGAACTTGCCGAAGAGCAAGCTTTAGCTGTTGTATTTGAACAAAATAAATACGAATTAACTAAAAAGCGTTTTTATTATGATTTAGCCGTATTAGGCATAGGCGCTACTAAAACAACATTTTCAACAGCAGAGGGTATTAAAATAGAATATGTAGACCCTGCTAATTTAGTTTATTCTTATACGGATTCCCCATATTTTGATGACATATATTATGTTGGGGAAATGAAATCAGTCCCAATAAACGAACTTAAAAAAGAATTCCCTAATCTTACGCAAGAAGATTTAGAAGAAATTACTAAAACTGGAAATACTTCTTACAAAACGTATAATAAGTATAATACAGATAATAATAGATATGACGTAAATACGGTTGATGTACTATATTTTAATTATAAAACCTATGTAAATGAGGTTTATAAAATTAAACAAACCGGTAGCGGTGCTGAAAAAGTAATACCTAAAAACGATTTATTCAACCCTCCTAATGACCCTAGAGCTAAGTTTTCAAAAATATCTAGATCAGTTGAAGTGCTATTTGAGGGGGTATATATTTTAGGTTCTCGTAAATTATTAAAATGGGAGCTAGCACCCAATATGCTAAGAATGAAAAGCGATATGAATAAAGTTCGCATGAACTATTCTATTGTAGCACCTAGAATGTACAACGGGCGTATTGAGTCGCTTGTTAGCAGAGTAACTGGGTTTGCCGACATGATACAGTTAACGCATTTAAAAATACAACAAGTTATGGCGCGAATGGTGCCGGACGGTGTGTATCTTGATGCTGATGGTTTAGCTGAAATTGACTTAGGTAACGGAACAAATTATAATCCGCAAGAAGCACTTAATATGTTTTTTCAAACGGGATCTGTTATTGGTAGATCATTTACATCAGATGGCGATTTAAATCCTGGTAAAATACCAATTCAACAAATTGCATCAAATCCAGGGAGTAATAAAATTGCGTCGTTAATCAGTACATATAATTATTACTTACAAATGATGCGTGACGCCACAGGCCTGAATGAGGCAAGAGATGGTAGTAGCCCAGATAAAAATGCTTTAGTAGGTGTTCAAAAGCTAGCTGCTATGAATTCAAATACCGCAACAAGGCACATATTGCAAAGTGGGTTGTTTTTAACTGCTGAAACTGCAGAAAAAATATCTTTAAGAATATCTGATATTATTGAATACTCACCTACTAAAGATGCTTTTATACAACAAATAGGAGTACATAATGTAGCCACATTAGCCGAGCTAGATGAATTGCACTTATATGATTTTGGTATATTCATTGATTTAATGCCGGATGAAGAGCAAAAACAAATGCTTGAAAATAATATTCAAGTTGCTTTATCGGCTGGATTAATAGATTTAGATGATGCTATAGATTTAAGGGAAATTAAAAATATAAGATTAGCAAATCAATTGTTAAAAATACGCAAAGGCAAAAAACAATTAAAAGACCAACAAATTCAGCAGCAAAATATACAGGCTCAATCGCAAGCTAATGCTCAAGCACAACAAGTAGCAGCTCAGGCCGAAGTGCAAAAACAACAAGCACTCACAGCTAGTAAGATACAACTTGAACAAGCTAAAGCGGGTATAGATTCCAATAAGCTGGTGCAAGAAGCGCAACTTAAAAAAGAACTTATGCAGTTAGAATTTTCAATGAATATGCAGTTGCGTGACAATGATTTAAATTTAAAGAAAAAGGAATTAACTGAAAAAGAAGATCGAAAAGATGATAGAACGAGGCTGGTGGCTTCGCAACAATCAGAATTGATTGATCAAAGAAAAAACAATTTACCACCAAAAAACTTCGAATCCTCTGGAAACGATATAATTAGTGGTAATTTTAACTTAGGTTCTTTTGAACCCAAGTAATTTTATAGTGTATAATTATATAATATTTTATCATGGCTGAAAACATAGAAGCAAAATTAATTGATAGCGAAGAGCCTTCAATTCAAGAAAAAGAACAAGCAGTTCTGGAAAATGCCGGAATTGACATTAACAAAGACGACGGTGTATTTAAAGTTGACCTTAGTAAACCGCCTGTTGAAAAAGAAGAACCAACCGATGCCGTTCAAGAGCAAAGCACAGATGAGGTTCCTGTTCGCGACGAACCCGAAGTTAGCCAAGAAGTGGCAGAAGAAGTACGGAGTACAGAAGAACCTTCCCAAGAAAGTGAAGAAGAAGAAGAAGTAGTTTTACAAGAAATTACTGAAGAAGAAATTACAGAAGAGGCAGAAGCCGCTCCTACTGCAGAAGAAGTTATAGAAGCAGTAGAAGAATCACAAGAAACAGGGATTGAACTTCCTGAAAATATTCAAAAAGTTGTTGACTTTATAAACGACACAGGCGGAACACTCGAAGATTACGTAAGTTTAAATAAAGATTATTCTAATGTAGATGATCAAAACTTACTTAAAGAGTATTACCAAAAAACTAAACCTCATCTTTCAACAGATGAAATTGATTTTTTAATTGAAGATAAATTTTCATTTGACGAAGAGATTGATGAGGAAAGAGACATCAAGCGTAAAAAACTTGCATTTAAAGAAGAATTAGCTGGCGCTAAAAATCATTTAGATAGTCTTAAAACAAAATACTATGAAGAAATTAAAGGCGGTTCTAGGTTAACTCAGGACCAACAAAAAGCCGTTGATTTTTTCAATAGGTATAACAAAGAAACCGAAGAAGTAACAAAAGTAGCTGAAAAACAAAAATCATTATTTCAACAAAAAACTAATCAAGTTTTTTCCGATCAATTCAAAGGTTTTGAATATAACGTTGGCGAAAAGAAATATAGATTTAATGTTAAAAATACAGATGAAGTAAAGACAACCCAAAGTGATATTAATAATTTTGTCAAAAAGTTTTTGAATGAAAATAATGAAATGTCAGATGCTAAAGGTTATCATAAATCTTTATTTACAGCTATGAATGCGGATACAATTGCAAATCATTTCTATCAGCAGGGTAAAACCGACGCGCTGAGGGAAAGCATGGGTAAAGCTAAAAATATCAAAATGGACCCGAGAGGGGTGCATAATCAACCTGGTAATAATAGTGGAATCAAAGCACGAGTTGTAGGTGAATCAACCTCTTCACTAAAAATGAAACTTAAAAATTATTAAAAAATAAAAAAATGGCAATATTAAAAGGAGCTGGAAACGTTGATGCTTTTCCAACAAAAAGAGCATTAGCTTCCAACTATTTAAACTTTACCGATGCTTCAAGCGATTGGTCACAACAATACTTACCTGAGCTTTACGAACAAGAAGTAGAGCGTTACGGTAACCGTTCAGTATCATCTTTCCTACGTATGGTAGGTGCAGAAATGCCTATGGCTTCTGACCAAGTTGTTTGGTCTGAACAAGGGCGTCTACACTTGTCTTACGGTACTGCAGGTGATAATACAGCTATAGTACAAGACGCTGACCTAGGTGTAATAAGAATTGCAGCCGGTCACGCAATACGTCTTGGGCAATTAGTTGTAATTTCAGATGGTACTACAACTACTAAAGGATACGTTTCTGCTATAAATGCAAACGGAACAGATATTACTGTTCTTCCTTATGACGCTGCAAACCTAGACACTGCTTATAATGATGCAACACAAATCAAACTTTTTGTATTTGGTTCTGAATTTAAGAAAGGTGATCTTGGAATGCAAGGCGATACGCTTTCCCCAACTTTTACAACTTTTACAAACAAGCCTGTTATTATCAAGGATAAATTTGAAATCTCTGGTTCTGATGCAGCACAAATTGGTTGGGTTGAAGTTTCTGGAGAAGCAGGTGAATCTGGGTACCTATGGTATATCAAAGCTGAAGGGGAAACTCGCACACGTTTTGAAGACTATCTTGAAATGACATTAGTAGAAGCTGAAAAAGGAGCCGCTGCAAACACTGTAGATACCGCTCTTGGAAGTACAGCTGATGTTGGTACAGAAGGTTTATTTGCGGCTATTGAAGATAGAGGACATACTGCAACAATGTTTGATGGCACTGCTGCAGAAAGCGGAGTAGACATTAAAGAGCTTATCGCTAAGCTTGATGCTCAAGGCGCAATTGAAGAAAATATGTTTTTCCTAAACCGTGAGCGTAATTTAGCTATTGATGATTATTTAGCTGCTCAGAATTCTTATGGAGCCAGCGGTACATCTTACGGTGTATTTGAAAACAGTGAAGACATGGCGCTAAACCTTGGCTTTTCTGGATTCCGCAGAGGTTCTTACGATTTCTATAAGTCTGACTGGAAATATCTAAATGACGGACAAACTCGTGGATTTATCGATGACATCAAAGGTGTTATGGTTCCCGCTGGTACTTCGTCTGTATATGACCAAGCTTTAGGCAAGAACATTCGTCGCCCATTCCTTCACGTACGTTATCGTGCTTCTGAAGCTGATGATCGAAGAATGAAATCTTGGATTACTGGTTCAGTAGGTGGTGCATCTACAAGCAGCCTAGACGCAATGGAAGTACACTATTTATCTGAAAGATGTTTAGTTGTACAAGCTGCAAACAACTTCGTATTGTTTAACGCATAGTATATAACATTAAATCTGGAGGTCATTAGTTTGGCCTCTAGATTTATTTTTTTAATTTTTTTATTTTATTTTATTATGGCTAAAAAAGCAACCGCAGCACCAGCTGCACCAAAATGGGAAATAAAAGACCGCGTGTATAAATTAAAAAGCGGTAAAACCCCAATAACAGCAACAATACAATCCAGAAATATGTTTTGGTTTGACGAAGAAAAAGGTTATGAGCGCGAAGTAAAATACGCTGTAAATCAAAAATCTCCATTTGTTGATGAATTTAAAGGCGAGGCAAGACTTGCCCATATTGTGTTTTCTGATGGTGTTTTAACTGTACCTAGAGAAAAGCAAACTTTACAAAAATTACTTTCATTATATCATCCGCTTAAAAACAAAAAATACATTGAGATTGACGACGTTAAAAACGCAGAAGATGATCTTGATATTTTAGAGCTTGAGATTGAAGCATTAAGTATTGCAAAAGATATGAACGTAGATCAAGCCGAGGCAATTATGAGAGGCCAATTAGGAAGCAAAGTAACTAAACTAACCTCCAAAGAATTAAAAAGAGATTTATTATTATTTGCTAGAAATGAACCATTCTTATTTTTAGAATTAGCAAATGATGAAAATATAAATATTCGTAACATTGGCATTAAATCAGTAGAGCAAAATATAATTGCTTTATCAAATGACCAGCGCACATTTAAGTGGGCCGCAACTGGAAGAAAGTTAATGACGGTTCCATTTAATGAAAACCCGTACTCAGCTCTTGCGGCATATTTCAAAACCGACGATGGAATTGAAGTATACCAAACAGTTGAAAAACAATTAAAATAAGTGATATTTAGGTATAGGCCTACAATATCCGTGGGCCTAACCTAAAATATTAAAATATGAGTGTAAATGTAGACACTGTATACCAAAGGGTATTAGCAATTACAAATAAAGAACAACGGGGTTATATTACACCTCAGGAATTTAATACAATGGCAAATCAAGCTCAATTAGATATATTTGAGCAATACTTCTATGACTTAAACCAGTTCGCTAGACTACCAGGCAATAGCACGGAATATTCAGACATGCTAGATATTTTAGAAGAAAAAATTAGCTTGTTTGAAAAACAATCCAGCCTGGGCGCGTATGATACTTCACATTATAATTTACCAACAGATCTTTATAGAATAGGTTCTGTAATATACAATAATATAGAGGCAGAGCAAATAAATCAAAAAGAATGGTTATACATTCAAAAATCCCCTCTTTCAAAACCAACAGATAGTTTTCCTATATATATTAAAAACCAAGATGGTTTAAAAGTATACGGAGCAGCGGAAATTACAGCTGATAATGCAATTAATTGCAATTATATTAAACAGCCAACTCCGGTAAATTGGGCAGCTAACGCAACGGTCGGAACTTATAATGATAGTGCATCTACACCTTTCGAGCTTCACGAAAGCGAAGAAACTGAGCTGGTTGTTAAAATATTAGCATTATCGGGGCTGTGCTTAAAGATCCTCAGTTATATCAAACTGGATCAGCTGAAGATATAAAGAACGTACAACAAGAAAAAGCTTAATAAATGTCACTATTCACAATATCACAAGAGCGTTATTATAATAACAGTGCTAATTTTGCCGGAACAGGTTCACAGACGGTGTTTACGCTTACAACATCTATGTTTAACCCTTTACCTTCGGTAATCGGTGAGTTTGAAATATTTGTTGATGGAAAAGAAATTAGTCAAGGCAATTATAGCTACTCTTCTCCTGCTATAACATTTTCAAGCAACACAAATAATACTGATGTATTAGAATCTGACGGAGCGCCTAAAACCGGGTTAGGCATTACAATTGTCCAGGTTAACGCTATTGAAAAATTAGGCAGTTATCAGCATATTACTTTAGCTGACGTTGTAAATAACTTTATGGTTTCATATGTAGGCGAAGACAAAATTATAGCTAAGATAAAAAGAAGTAACGTACTTTTCTTTGCGCAAAGAGCTATTCAAGAATTAACATATGATACGTTAGAAAGTGAAAAATCGCAGGAAATTGAAATTCCTGATAGTTTACAAATGAAGTTACCTCATGACTACGTTAACTACATAAAAATGACCTGGGTAGACAATAGTGGCGTTGAGCATACAATTTTACCTGCTCAAAAAACTAGTAATCCGATTGCGCTGTTGCAAGATAATAATTTTGATTATGTATTTGATAATAACGGTAATTTACTTACAGCGGAGGAGTCAGAAACATGGAAAAAATTTAAAGACAATACGGTGGCTGACGATGCTCGCGATAGTTTTTATCTAGATAATAATAGCACTTTTAGAGCGCTTCACGGTCAACGCTACGGTATAGACTCTAGATTTATGAACGCTAACGGTTCATTTTTTATAGACAAAGTAAAAGGCAAAATATTCTTTTCAAGCGATTTAACAAGCAAGGTTATTACTTTAAAATATATAAGTGATGGTGTTGCAACTGCAGAAGAAAAGATTATTCACAAATTTGCGGAAGAAGCTATGTATAAAAGCATTGCACACGCCATTTTAGCGACCCGTAACAACGTTCCAGAGTACTTGGTTAATAGATTTAAGAAAGAAAAATTTGCAGCCGTTAGAACAGCTAAATTAAGAATATCAAATCTAAAGTTAGAAAACATTACTCAAGCGCTTAGAGGCCAATCTAAGTGGATTAAACACTAAAATATGCCAGAAATTAAAAACTTATTTCTTCAAGGTAAAATGAATAAAGACCTTGACGAGCGGCTAATTCCGCGCGGTCAGTATAGGCACGCTAACAATATAAGCGTTTCCTACTCCGAAGGCGCAGACGTAGGTGTGGTGCAAAATATTTTGGGTAATACAGAAATAAGTGGCATGACAATTTCCGGGGCTACTTGTGTTGGATCTGTTCGAGACACTGAAAACGACAAAATATACTGGCTTATAACAAGCGCTACTAAAGATGCAATTGCTGAATATGATGGAACTACTGTTTCGCCTATAATTGTTGATACACATAATAATATACTAAAATTTGATGCTGCTAGATATATTACAGGTATAAATATATTAGATGGCATATTATACTATACTGATAATTTTACAGAGCCAAAGCAAATTGATATTGATTATTGGAAATCTCAAACTACAAATTTTTCTAATAATACAACTAATCTTTCTGAAGATAGAATTACTGTTATTAAAAAATCTCCATTAAATGCGCCCACGTTTGATACATTGTCCGCGTCAGTAAGAGGAGGCGTTGGAACGCTAGGGAATGCAACTGAAATTATATCAACAAGCATACCTAATTTAGCTACTACTGATACTGGTGTTTCAATTACTATTGTTTTTTCAACAGCCCCTAATTACTTAGCTAATGATATAATTATTTTAGAAAAAAATATTATTGTGGGGCAATCAACGGAGTCTAGTTCTGCTAGAGTAAAAATTACCTCAGTAACAAATACAACCACTTTTGTTTGCACTCTTTTAGCAAAAACAGATAATATAAAAAGCGAAACTAATGTTTCTTATATACCTGTTTTAGAAGAAGAAGAGCCTTTGTTTGAATTAAAATTTCCAAGATTTTCATATAGATATAAATATAAAAATGGCCAGTATTCAACGTTTGCGCCATTTTCATTGCCTGCGTTTTTGGCCGGGGATTTTGAGTACAATGCTAAAAAAGCTTATAATTTAGGCATGGAAAATCAAATCCGTGTTTTAAAATTAAAAGGTTGGGATAGCGAAGAAAATATTGGCACAATAAGCAATGATGAGCTTACGCCATCTATAAATAACTACGCTGCAGATATTGAAGAAATTGATGTACTTTACAAAGATAGTGTTAGCGCTAATATATACGTTGTAGATACAATTAAAAAAGAAAATGGAAAATTTGCAACAATATTTGAAATAAAAGACGAACAAATATTTAAAACGATAGCGTCTAATCAATTATTAAGAACTTTTGATAGTGTACCAAAAAAAGCTTTAGGCCAAGAAATT
>Ga0213865_10002729_pt1 | contig 11045 bp, 5 predicted proteins | sample PICome_6_FD_160100 | JGI IMG/M metagenome (GOLD analysis project Ga0213865, IMG submission 160100) | Coastal seawater microbial communities near Pivers Island, North Carolina, United States - PICO282 | ecosystem: Environmental > Aquatic > Marine > Coastal | place: USA: North Carolina | collected...
TTAATACCGCGATATTCTCTCCCACTGGCGGCTCGGTCGGTATCGGTTTTGCGATCCCGTCTGACCTGGCCAAGGATGTCACCCAAAAACTGATCAATGGCGGGCGTGTCTCTCGCGGCTGGCTCGGTGTTACGATCCAGGATGTAACGCCCGATATGGCCGAAGCGCGCGGGCTTGATAAAGTCATGGGCGCAATAGTGGCGGACCTTGTGGTCAATAGTCCAGCCCGCGAATCCGGAATTGAGCGTGGCGATATTATTGTCGAAATCAATGGCGTTGAAGTTCAGGATGCGACCGACACGACCAGAATTGTCGGCGGCTTGGCGGCGGGATCGAGAAATGATTTTGTTGTTATCCGTGGCGATGAGCGAAAGCTTGTCGTGGTGACGGTTGGCGAGCGGCCCCAGGATTTGAACGATACGCTGAATAGTGCGGATCCGCGATCTGAAAGCGATGATGAGGGCGATGCGAAAGAGGCCCCGCTGGGGCTTTATCTGCGCCCGCTCGATCCCGAGACCCGTGACGCCTTAGGACTCGACGCTGATGAACCGGGACTCGTGATTGATGACATTATGTCCGATAGTCCGTTGCGTGAGCTGGGTGTCCGTCCGGGCATGGTTCTGCTTGATGCCAACGGACAGCCGCTCAATAGCATTATCGATCTGGATGATGCAATCAGACGTGCCGAGGGGCTTGGTCGGGATAAACTTCTTCTGGCGATCCGCTTTGGCCCGCGGACATCCTATCTGACAGTTGATATTTCGGAGGCATACTAGCTAGGGAGCGCATTAAAAATGCATATTCTCGTAATCGAAGATGATCGCGAACATTCTGAATTTATTGAGAACGTTCTGATTGGCGCCGGACATTCCGTTGAGTGTGTTGGTCAGGGTGACGAAGGATTGCTCAGAGCGAGGTCAGAGAATTTTGACGCGCTGATTGTGGACCGAATGCTGCCGGAGAAGTCTGGCTTGCGGATGGTGCAGGAATTCCGCGCCGGGGGCGGTGTTACGCCAGCCTTGTTTCTGTCAGCCCTGTCCGAAGTTGACCACCGGGTTGAAGGTCTGGAGGCTGGCGGTGATGATTATCTCGCAAAGCCTTTTGCACCAGCGGAACTGGTCGCCCGCGTTGAAGCGCTGGGGCGGCGCCATAGCCAAAATGAGACACCAGTGACGATATTGAAAGTCGGTGATCTGGAAATGGACCTATTGTCGAGAAAGGTGGTTCGGGAGGACACGATTATCGACCTCCAGCCAAGAGAGTTTAAACTGCTTGAATTTCTTATGCGGCATGCCGGTCAGACGGTGACGCGGACGATGTTGCTGGAAAAAGTCTGGAACTATCATTTTGACCCACAAACAAATGTCATTGATGTTCATATTTCCCGGTTACGTTCGAAAATCGATAAGGAATTCGACCGACAGCTTCTGCAAACGGTACGCGGGGCTGGATATTGCCTAGAGGGTTGAGGTCTGGTCCTCTTGCGTTTGTCTGGACAACAACGTTCCGGCTGGCGCTGGTCTATGCGGTATTGTTTGCCCTGTTTTCGGCTGGGATGCTTGCCTATTTCTACACCGCTACGGTCGGCGCGATGCGGTCCGAGACAATTGGTCGACTGGAGTCGGAATTACAAACGCTGGCCGTTGCCTGGAATAGTGGCGGGCCGCAACGACTGGAGCAGTCATTGCTGGAGCGGGCCTTTGTGCGGGTTCGTGACTTTACCTACCAGCTTGAGACCGGTGACGGCGATATTATTATCGGTGACTTGCCGCGTATGCCGGTTGATACTTCAACGGTTTTTGCCGAGCCACAGAGTGTGACCTTTGAAATCGAACGGGCCCAGCCTGTTGGTGTGCCGGATATATCGACAATTGAGGGGCGTATTGTCCGTCTTGGGGATGACAGTGTGCTGCTTGTGGGTATCAAGATGGACGAGCGGATCATGCTTGTCAGCCGGGTGACCCGGGCGGTTGCGACGGCGGCACCAATCGGCATTATACTGGCATTGATCGGCGGTTATTTCAGTTCGCGTTATGCTGCCAGACGGGCCGAGGGGTTAAGCCGGATTGCCGAGGCCGTGATGGGAGGTGACCTGAGCCAGAGAGCCGATATTGGCGAAACGGGTGATGAGTTTGATCGATTGTCAGAACGGCTAAACGCTATGTTGACGCGTCTCGAGCGGCTAATGGCCAGCACCCGCCATGCAGGTGAAGCGATCGCGCATGATCTGCGCTCGCCATTATCGCGCCTGCGTAACCGGCTGGAAGCCACGCTGCGGGCGCCGATAGACAGGGAAATAGCCGAGAATACCCTCGAGCAAACGGTTGTCGAGATTGACCAATTGCTGGCGACCTTCAATGCAATACTACGACTTTCGCGCGTTAGCGAAGTATCAACCTCGAAGTTCTCAACGGTCAATCTGTCAGAACTCGCCGGGGAGATGGCTGAACTTTTCGAGCCCGCATGCGAGGATTCCGAGTTATCGTTTACCGCAAAAATTTCGCCGGATATTCAAATTCGTGGTGATCGGGCCCTTCTGGCTCAGGCTGTGTCCAACCTTCTCGACAATGCCATAAAATATACGCCATCGGGTGGAGCAATTGCATTTGAGCTGTGCCGCGACCCTGATGGTTTGCGGATCATGGTGGGTGATAGTGGTCCGGGGATATCTGTGGATGACCGTGAGCGTGTCAAACAGCGTTTTGTCCGCCTCGATGAGGCCCGGACCCAACCCGGATCGGGTCTCGGACTTGCTTTGGTCGACGCGGTCGCCGAGTTACATCATGGTCAACTTATTCTGGGGTCTTCGATCCCTGATAATCCCGGTTCGGGTTTGTTGGTGACCCTGAAACTGCCATAGGAGATGCTGTTATGGTTTGGCCTGATATGTCCGCGCTCTCGGCGACACCGCTCGATGCCCTGAAAATGGGCGCCGAGCAGGCCCCTTATCTGCGGCGGCTATACCAAAAATACGCCGGAATTTTGCAAGCTGAAACGGTAGAACAAGCATTTGAGACGGCGCTTGCGCGGCTCGAGGAGATTGAGGTCTCCGCCCCGGAAGCGGATGTGATGTCGAAATTGAGAGATGCGAAAGGTCTGGCGCATGCTGCAATTGCCGCGCTGGATCTCAGCCAATCTGACACGCCGTTTCAGACAACGGAGAGGATCACCCGCTTTGCCGATGCAAGCGTACAGGTGGCTCTGCAATATGCGCTGCATCGTCATGAATGTGATGGGGCCGGACTGTTTCTCATTGCGCTTGGGAAAATGGGGGCTTTCGAGCTCAATTATTCCAGCGATATTGATATGGTGGCCTTTTTCGAGCCCGAGGTATTTGTCGGCGGACCGCGTGGACAGGAAGACACCGCGAACCGGATTATCCAGTCGGCAATGCGGTTGCTCGAAAAGCAAACGGCAGATGGGTATGTCTTCCGGACCGATCTTCGATTGCGACCGGACCCAAGTTCAACACCGGTGGCGATGTCGACGCAACGGGCCGAGATATATTACACCACTTTAGGACAAAACTGGGAGCGCATGGTCTGGATCAAGGCCCGGCCTGTGGCCGGTGATCTTGCCGCCGCGACGAAATTTATAAGCCGGCTGGAGCCGTTTGTGTGGCGGCCACAGCTTGACTATTGGGCTATTGCGGATGTCCACGCGATCAAGAATATGATCAACACCAAGGTTGCCGGGCGGCGGCAACAAGCCAATAATGACGTAAAGCTCGGCCCGGGCGGAATTCGGGAGATCGAGTTCTTCGCACAAACCCAACAGATTATTCTCGGCGGTCGTCTTCCGTCATTGCGGGCGTGCCGGACAGTGTCGGCGCTTGACGATCTTGTCCGGCACGATGTCGTCAAGGCTGAGGTGAATGCAGATTTGCAGCGGGCGTATCCGTTTTTGCGCGGCGTCGAGCATCGCATACAGATGCTGGGAGATCAGCAAACCCATAGTTTGCCAGCCGATGCCGGTGAGCGCGGCCGGGTTGCGGCATTGTGCGGTTTTAATGGGGTAACCGAGCTGGATGAAGCGGTCCGTTTTGTTCGCGAAACGGTTCATGCCCATTATGCGAATTTGTTCGTCGATGAGAGCCGCAAGCGTCAGGCTGCGACCGACGGCAATTTGGTTTTCACCGGTGTTGATCCCGATCCCGGAACCGTCGATACGCTGCTTGATCTTGGCTTTGTTGATCCTGAGAATGTGATCTTGCAGGTCTCGAGGTGGCATCGGGGCCGGATGCCGGCAACGCGCAGCGCCCGGGGTCGCGAATTATTGACGGCATTATTACCCGACGCACTTCGCGCAATGGGTAAAACCGGCCAGGCCGATGCCGCACTTATGCAGTTCAGCCGGTTTCTCGAAGGCTTATCATCCGGTGTGCAGACACTTTCGATGCTGCTTGCAGAGCCGAAATTACTCGAGGATTTAGTTGCCACCCTCGCTCTGGCGCCGCAAATCGGCACCGGTCTGGCAAAGCGGCCGAGCGTTCTGGAAGCGCTCGTCTCGGAAAATGTCCGCCGTCGTCGCCCTGAAGTCGATTTAGAGGCCGGCTTCGAGTCTGCAATGGACCAGGTGCGGCAATGGCATTCCGAGGAGAGTTTTCTGATCGGGCACAGGCTTCTACATGGCGCGCTGGCAGTGAACCGGGCGGGTGAAGCGTGGAGCGAATTGGCCGAGACTTGTATCGAGTTGATGGCGGCGGCGGCCGAGGCTGAAACGATCCGGCGCTTTGGGTCGCCCCCCGGGGTCTGGTCGATTGCGGCAATGGGGAAACTTGGCGGGCATGAAATGACCGCAGGGTCCGATCTTGATCTAATCGTAATTTATGACCGCGCCGGCCACGAGGAAGCTCAGGCATGGTTTACCCGTTTTACGCAGAGGTTGATTGCTGCACTCTCGGCCGATACGGCAAAGGGCTATCTTTACGAGGTCGATATGAGGCTGCGTCCGTCAGGACGTGCCGGCCCGGTTGCCACATCCGTCGAAGCCTTTGAACGCTATCATTTTAATGAAGCCTGGACCTGGGAAATTATGGCGCTGACGCGGTTGCGGCCGGTTGCCGGTGACGCATCTCTGAATGCCCGAATTACCGAAATAGCAAAGGCTGCAATCGTTCGTGCTGCAGGCAATCCCGCCCTTGATCGCGATATTCTGGATATGCGTCGGCGCCTGTTGCAGGAAAAACCGCCAGCCGGTGATTGGGATATCAAGCACCGGCTTGGTGGCCTGATTGACCTGGAATTCATTGTCCAAAAGGCATTGCTCAAGTCAGGACGTGCGGATGTCTTGCACACGTCTATCGATGACGCCATTCGTTTGTTGACTCAAATCGGAGCGTTTTCCGAAGACGAGGGTAAAAGGCTGGGCGAGGCAGCGGGCTGGTTGCAGGCGGTTCAGCAAGTCCAGCGGCTAGCGTTTGGAGCGCAGCCGGCTATGGGGCCCTCTTCAAATGGACTTCGGGAACATTTCCGCGCGGCCACCGGTGCCCGCAATATTGAGGCTCTAGACAAGGATCTGGAAAAGATTTGCACCAGTGTGATGCAACTCAGACACCACAAAATTGGTGACCCGACCGCCGATTAGACGGGCCTGTAATCCTGACCGGGAAGGCCTGATATGGCGGGTTACCTGCCTGTTTTGCAGCAAATATGCTGCAGGCGCACCGGACGTTATCGAATGTCGGCCGCGACACCGCTTGAGCGCGCCAATAGCGTTGGCCGCTGCTAGCCAACCCAGACTGGCGGACGCCTGTCAGCCCAGGGCGCCGCGCGTTCGAGTTGGCCGGCCAGTTGAAACAGCTCGCGCTCGGCGCCACAGCGCCCGCCGAACATCATTCCGATTGGAAGCTGGTCGTCGGTCCAGTGTAGTGGGACCGACATGGCCGGCGCGCCCATCTGGTTAAACACGCTACACCATGGCGCAAAGCTGCCGACGGCCTCGCCATAAGCATCGAAATCATCGGGATTAAGCGACAGCACGCCGAGCTTGTCGGGTTTCCTTGACAGGGTTGGAGCCAGAATAAAATCATACCGTCCGGCATTCAGAAAGTCTTCGAACACGATCGCGGCCTGAATGGCGGCATGATTGGCGCGCATCAGTTCCAGCATCGGGACGGTCTTTCCTAGATTATACATGCTCTGTGTGACGGGTTCGAGGTCGTCATCACCAAGCGGTCTGCCCAGAACTTCGGCTCTGGCTTCGAAATTCATCGCCATGGCGGCCGAAATGGTCATCACCAGCCCCTTGGTCAGGGCATCGCCATCCAGCGCGGGGCGGGCATCTTCGACCTCGTGCCCAAGGGATTCCAAGAGGTTGCGTGTGGTGTCGAGACCGGCTTGCGCATCCGCATCAGCAGTCGTGCCGTTTGGTGCCTCGTTCCAGATCGCGATCCGAAGCGGTTTGGGATCACGCTCAAGGGCGGAGAGAAAGCTGCCATCCGGGGCTGGCGCATCATATCTCGACCCGCTTTCTTTGCCATGTGTCGCGTCGAGAAGCGCGGCATTGTCCCGGACGGTTCGCGACACGGCATGCGTACATGACTGCCCGTTCCAGCCCTCGGTGGTGGTCGGGCCCATCGGGGTTCTCCCGCGTGATGGCTTCATACCGAACAGGCCGGTACAGGCGGCCGGTATACGTATGGAGCCGCCACCATCTGATGCCTGGGCGATAGGGACAACACCGGCGGCGACAGCCGCTGATGCGCCGCCCGAAGAGCCGCCGGATGTACGGCTTGTGTCCCAGGGATTGCTTGTCTGTCCAAACAGCATGCTCTCTGTTGAAGTGGTTAGACCGAACTCCGGACTTGTCGTCGTGCCAAATAGCGTCATTCCAGCTTGCTTAAAGCGCTCCGTGATGACGCTGTTAACAGTCGAGATATTATCCTTCCAGGCTCGACTACCATTGGTAAGAGGCGCCCCTTTTATCTGGACTGCGAGATCTTTCGTTGGATAGGGAACGCCAACAAACGGGCCGGCGGGCAGGCCATCCTTGATTTGAGAGCGGGCGATATCTGGAAATAGATTGGCAAAACAATTCAGCTCTGACTGGGCCTTTTCGGCCCGCACGAGCGCAGCATCCAGCACTTCTTCCGCGCTGACCTGGCGGGTGCGCACCAATTCCGCTAATCCGAGTGCGTCATAATTCGCGTAATCGTCCATTTCATCCTCCACGTTTTGCGGCAGGATGGACTGCTTGAGTTAAGAAGAAAACCCCAAGCTTTTAGGTTTTAGGGTCGTCTTCGGTTACCGGCTCCGGAGCTAGCGCTTGCAACATTGTAATCGCACAATCGGCAATTACACTGCCAGGTGGAAAAATGGCAACGGCGCCAGCCGCGTGCAACGCATCGAAATCTTGTGGCGGAATAACGCCACCAACCATGATTTTAGTCTGGGCCGCCCCCTCATTTCCCAAGGCGCGCTTGAGCTCGGGGACCAGAGTCAGGTGTCCGGCCGCAAGAGACGACGCGGCGACGATATCTACCTTGGCGCGCCGAGCATCGGCAGCCGCCTCTTCCGGAGTCTGGAATAGCGGCCCGATTTCGACATCCCAGCCGAGATCCATCAGCGCCGACGCAACGACTTTCTGGCCACGATCATGGCCATCCTGACCCATTTTAGCGATATAGATTTTGGGCTTGCGGCCTAGCGCGATCGCAAATGTATCTGCCAGATCAATCGCTGTTTTAGCTTTGTCGGTTGCCTTCACACCGCTGCCATAGACCCCTCGGATCGACCGTATAACCGCTTGATGTCGGCCTTGGCTGCGTTCAACGGCTTCTGATATTTCTCCGACCGTGGCTTTCGCTCTTGCCGCATTCACTGCCAGCGCCAGCAGATTGCCTTCTGTGCCGGCGGCTGCGGCTGCAATAGCGTCAAGGCATGCGTCCACTTGGCTTTGGTCTCGTTCGGCTTTCAAGCGGGCAAGCTTTTCAAGCTGCATCCGTCTTACCGTCGCATTGTCGACTTTAAGGACCGGGACATCTTCATCCTGATCAAGCAGGAATTTATTGACGCCGACCACAGTTTGCCGGCCACTATCGATACGGGCTTGCGTGTTTGCAGCGGCTTCCTCGATACGCAGTTTTGGCAGACCCTCTTCAATGGCCTGCGCCATGCCGCCGATTTTCTCGACTTCTTCGATATGGGCCATCGCCTTGACGGCGAGATCATGCGTCAGTCGCTCAAGATAATATGAGCCGCCCCATGGGTCGATTGTCTGGGCTGCGCCGCCCTCCTGCTGCAAGAATAATTGCGTATTCCGGGCGATGCGCGCGGAAAAGTCGGTCGGGAGTGCCAGCGCCTCATCAAACGAATTCGTATGCAGGCTCTGGGTCTGGCCGCCGGCTGCAGCAATCGCCTCAAGACAGGTTCGAATAACATTATTGTAGACATCCTGCGCCGTCAGGGACCAGCCGGATGTCTGGCTGTGGGTTCTCAGAGAAATCGATTTCCGGTTCTTCGGTGAGAACTCCTTATTGACGAGCTTTGCCCAGATCAGACGCGCAGCTCGCATCTTGGCGACTTCCATGAACGTGTTCATGCCGATCGCCCAGAAGAAGGACAGCCGTGGCGCGAAGGCATCGACATCGAGGCCGGCGGCAACACCGGCCCGGATATATTCGATGCCATCGGCGAGCGTGTAAGCCAGTTCGAGGTCTGCGGTCGCACCGGCCTCTTGCATATGATAGCCCGAAATCGAAATTGAGTTGAAACGCGGCATATGCTGGGACGTATAGGCGAAAATATCTGATATGATCCGCATCGATGGTTTTGGCGGATAGATATAGGTGTTGCGAACCATGAACTCTTTCAGAATATCGTTCTGGATCGTGCCGGCGAGCTTGTCAGGAGACACGCCTTGTTCTTCGGCCGCAACGATGTATAGCGCCATAATCGGGAGTACCGCGCCGTTCATGGTCATCGAGACCGACATCTGGTCTAGCGGAATACCAGAAAACAGGGTGCGCATGTCATAGATGGAGTCGATCGCGACCCCGGCCATACCCACGTCTCCGGAGACGCGAATATGATCGCTGTCATAGCCGCGATGGGTCGCCAGATCGAACGCGACGGAGAGCCCTTTCTGACCGGCGGCAAGATTGCGGCGATAGAATGCGTTGGAGTCCTCAGCGGTCGAAAAGCCGGCATATTGTCTGATCGTCCAGGGCCGCTGGGTATACATGGTCGGGTAGGGACCGCGCCCGAAAGGTGCCAGGCCGGGATAATCATTCAGAAAATCGAGCTCGTTTGTGTCGGCTGCGGTATAAGCCGTTGCCAGCTTGACGCCTTCGGGTGTTTCGAGGGTCCGGTTTCGGGGCGTTGCTGTCGCAGCGCTGCAGGAGCTCGCGGCTTGATAGGCGATTGTTGAAAAATCAGGAAAATTAGTCATGACGCAACTCCCAGATCCGATAGCGCTTTCGACAATTCTTCAACGGCGTTGCAGCCGCTGAAAATATGGCGGTCAACGCTTTGTGTTTCGAACTTTCCGGCGAGCCAAATACGTTTCGCACCGGCGCGCTGGAGTTTGGCCGCAGCCGTTTCGGCATCAGATTGATAGCGTTTATCAGCTGCGCAAAGAACAACAATACTGGAGCCGGACGCGCGAAAGCTGCGCTCAAGTGTGGTGGGATCATTTTGGTCCGGCGCTGCTTCAACAGTTTCGATTCCACCTGCTGCGAAAAAGTTTCTGACAAAGTCGAGCCGTGCACTGTGTTCAGCCAGAGGGCCGAGTGTGGCAACGAAGATTTTAGGACGATCGCCCTTTGCCTGCGCGGCATTTTCAGCGCGATCACGCAAGGCTTCGAAAACTTCGCCATTATGCATCGGGACCAGCCTGTCTGCTTCGGTGTCGGGGCCGCTGGACGCGACCGGAGCGGAGAGAATATCGCCAAGAATAGGCTCTGCAACGGATTGCGATTGCACCTCTATTGGCGGGCTTACTGGTACCTCGTAATCGTCGAGTAGCGGAAATTCATTTACACCCGTAACGATTGTCCGCTTATGCGCGACTTCATCCAGCAGTGCCGCGCGCGACGCTTGGATGCGCTCCTGTATGGCGCCGTCCATGAGACTTTGCGTCAGGCCGCCTTCGCCCTCAAGCTTTTGGAACTCTGACCAGGCCGCTTCGGCTAATTCCGAGGCCAGGGTTTCTGAAAACCATGCTCCGCCGCCGGGGTCGGTAACCTGACCGAGTTTACTTTCTTCCATGGCGATCAGTTGCGTGTTGCGGGCAATCCGGCGGCCAAGTTCTTCCGGGCGGCCGAGTGGTGCATTGAAAGCCCTGATCGTTACGATATCGGCCCCACCCACGGCAGCGGCGAAACAGGCGGCGGTCCCACGCAGAATATTAACCCATGGATCGTAGCGCGTCATCATTCGTGCGCTTGAGACGGTCTGGATTTTTTGCGCGGCAGGCGGCAGGTTCAGGACCTCGCGGATCCTCGCCCAAAGTAGTCTTGCAGCGCGGATTTTAGCAATTCCGATTCCGTAATTTGCATCGATCCCAAGTGTGAAAATGATCTGATCGGCGGCTTGAGCTGCCGGATAGCCGGCCGTTTCGAGCCGTCTTAAAGTGTCGACAGCATGTGCCATCAGGACGCCCAATTCCTGTGCGTCGGTCGCGCCGGCTTCATGAATCTGGCGGGTATCCACGCGAAATATATCGGCATCCGGAAACTGCCTCGCCAATTGGTGAGAGAGCTCGACAAGGATTGCGAAATTGATGTCGACGCCTTTGTCCAGTCGCCCGGTCCGCATCAATGTGCCGATCGGATCAAGATTGAAAGCAAGCTTCTGCCGCTTGGGGTCTGCCTGCTGGCAGCCCCAATTCATCAAATGGGCGGCGGCATTAAATCCACAATCGGGGTCGTGATGATCAAGTGCAATCGTCGCGAGGTCAGCATGTATTCCGGCCAGGAGTGTCGCCACATCGGCCTTATTCGAAAACGGAGTGCCGCGCTCGCCGGCAGCGTCGACCGCAATTTCTACCGAGCTGACGCCGCGTTCCATGTCACGCAGCATATCCGCATTGGCGGTTACGGCGAC
>Ga0213865_10002731_pt1 | contig 11040 bp, 10 predicted proteins | sample PICome_6_FD_160100 | JGI IMG/M metagenome (GOLD analysis project Ga0213865, IMG submission 160100) | Coastal seawater microbial communities near Pivers Island, North Carolina, United States - PICO282 | ecosystem: Environmental > Aquatic > Marine > Coastal | place: USA: North Carolina...
TTCACGAATCTCAATCGTTGCCGTGGGATTCATTTTTGAAACGGGATTCTTGAGCTCAACTGCCTCATAGGTTGCCCCGCATGCATCGCATTGGTCGCCGCGCGCACCGTCTTCTCCACATGCAGGACACGTACCCTCAACATAACGGTCGGGGAGGAATCGGCCAGAGCCATCTTCATGGAGTTCAAAATATTGTTCCGTTGTTTTACGCTCAAAGAAGCCACCTGCTTCTAACGCTCGGAAATTATCTTGCACCATTCGCTTGTGTTCGCCATCGCTGGTTCTGTTGAACAATGCACCGCCGAACTCGGGGCCTCGTGCGTCAAGGTGATTGGACCAACTACACCCAAGGTCGAGCAATGCTTTGAGATTGATCTCGTGGTATTGGTCAACCACGGCTTGGGGTGTGATGCCCTGTGTCTCTGCGGTGACAGTGATGGGTGTTCCATGTTCATCAGAGCCAGAAACCATCAGGACGCGGTTGCCCATGGCCCGTTCAAACCTGTATTGGATGTCAGGAGGAAGATAGCAACCGGCTACGTGGCCGAGGTGGAGCGGACCATTGGCGTACGGCCAGGCTACGCAGATCAAGACATGTTCGCCCGACATGGTGGTCCTCTCGTGCCCTCCAGATGCCGATGCTTCTTGAGGTTCACCCATCAGGTATGGAGGCAACTGGGTTCCCATTGAACGATGCGTCATTTTGAAGAACCCTCCTCTCGTCGGGAGGAACATACCCGCAAGGGTAGGGGTCTTCGAAACAACATGACCAGCGAACTTTTTGCGGCCGCAACCGTTGCCGTCTCCGCCACGGGCGAGGGAGACATGGGTCTCCTCATATTCTACATCACGTTGGCCCTCGGCGTGTCCTTCATGTGTTCTATCCTCGAGGCCGTTGTGCTTTCAACACCACAAACATACGTGAACATTTTGCAAAATGAAGAAAAGCGAACCGCTGAGATGTGGGCTCACCTCAAAGACGATGATTCCGTCCGACCGTTGACGGCCATTCTCACCCTGAACACCATTGCACACACGATGGGAGCTGCAGGTGTGGGTTCACAAGTCCAACAAATATGGGGCGTTGAGGTCTTGACCGCTGCTTCGGCCATTCTAACCTTAGCCGTACTTTTCTTGTCGGAGATCATTCCCAAAACATTGGGGGCGGCGTATTGGAAACGCCTCTCAACACCAACGGCATACTTGTTAACATGGTTCACCAAAACGCTGTTTTTCCTTATTGGCCCGATTCAAATGCTTAAGTCCATATTGCCATCTTCGAACTACGCCATGGTGACCAGAGACGATGTTGCAGCCATGGCAGATTTGGGTGAAATTGAAGGGGCCCTTGAGGAAAACGAAGAGACCATTATTCACAATCTCTTGGGTCTCAGAGAGGTCATGGTTCATGAAGAAATGACCCCACGTACCGTCGTTTCGGCCTTTGAAATGCATCAATCCATCAAAGAAGTTCTTGATGATAACACCATTCTCCGGTTCTCTCGAATCCCCGTATACGATGAAACGATTGACAATGTACGGGGCTTGGTGATCCGTTCAGAGATTCTGATGGCAGCCAGCAGAGACGAATGGGATCTTCAACTCAAAGACATCATGAAACCGATTTTGAAACTCGAACAAGATTCAACCATTGAACAAGCCCTTGATGTGTTTCTGAACAATAAACAACAATTTGCACTTGTGCGCGATGAATTTGGCGGCACGTCCGGGATTCTCACGATGGAGGATGTCATGGAAACCCTCCTGGGCAAGGAAATTGTTGACGAACTCGATGAGGTCGAAGACATGCGCGAGTTGGCTCGTGAACAAGCGGCTCAAACCGAAGATGAATGAGTGAATGTCTCATCGATCCACGGGTCGATGACAGAATTTCTCGATGAGGATTCATGTGATCCTGAATGACGGAGGTCGTTGAGGAGATGTGTCGTCAGAAGACTTGGGTCGCCTTCAGATGACATGACGGCAATGAGGCGTTGATGATGAACGGCGCCAAGTCGCTCATCGGGGTTGGCTTGGACCATGAGTGTTGGTTCGGTTGTTATACCCCATGTTGGCATATCGGCATCGGTCAAGGTTGAAACAACTCGGACAGGGCCGTTGATAGCATTGAAGTGGCGAAGGGTCTTGTTCAATACCCAAGGCCTCAGCAGTTGAGGAATTTTCAGGATGTTGCACGTTTCCTCATGAATTTCCGTGTATCCTGTCATGGGTGATTCAAAGATCCAGGCCGTCGGATGAGCGGGTTCGTTCAGTTCTTCTCGACGCTTGCTGATTCGCAAACCTATGAAGGCACCAATGCTATGGCCGTAGTAGCATACTTCATTGCCGAACAGCTCGGTTCGTTGTTTTTGGAGCACATTCAAGGATTGGATAAGAAGGGTGGTGGCCTGTTCCGCACTCCATTTGGGCAACGACTGAGACCCGCCATGGCTTGGGAGGTCAAGCATAACCACATTCCATCCGCGCTCGAGAAAAGAAGACGCACGGTGCACCATTCGAACTGCTCCTGATGTCCATCCATGACAGACCAAAGCCAAAGGGGCGCCAGGTGATCCAGCATGAAGGTAGAACATCAGGTCATAGCCACTTGCATTGATGCTCAACCGCTCCCAACCATCTTCCTCCAAGGATGGTTTCCTTTTGCTGGGTGCTCGAAACGACCACTGAGTGACCACTTCGAGATACAGGAAGAACAGCGATACGAAGAAACTCAACAGCCCGCCAACCCAACCGGCCATGATGAAGACCATGATGGATGTGAAAATGCCCACCAGACCCACGAATACGGGCAGAACATGGTTTCGTCTGCGGGCCCAATCCAGCATGTGAACGACTCACGTTGCGCAGTCAGTCTTCTTGAGTGGTTGTCTCTGCTTCAGCGGCTTCTTCAGCGCCCTCGGCGTTCTTTGATTCTTTTTTGGCCTTGCGTTCTTCTTGGCGCTTCACCAACTGATCGCCAAAGTTGCCCATGTTCTCAAGTCGAGCCCAAATGCCAGAGGCTTTCTCCTCTTCAGAGGGGATATATTTCACCAAGTACGCTCTGAAGGCCAAGTCATACATGCCCTGACCCATGGCACTGCCGCTACGAAGGTAGCGGTCAACGAACCATAGAATCATGAAAATGGTTCCTAAAGAGAAGGAAATGATCGCACCCGTGTTGTCGGATTCAGAGAGGTTTTGGAATTGCGTACCAACGAGAATTAAGCCGATGAGTGCAAGAAGACCGGAGGTGTTCACCAGAATCCCATGCAAAAACAAAGGGTTCGAGCCGTCGCCACGAACAAACTTTGTTCGAGAAACGAATTGTCCGAGATTGCGACTGAATTTCATTGGAATGAAGATGGCGTTGATGATGATGATAGCACCGCTGGTAGCGAAGAGGATGGTGGTCACGATGCTGGTATCTGATGTTGCAATAAATAACGCACCAAACAATACGCCGAAGTTGATGAAGAAGTTCACGAGTGAAGAAATTCGGCGATTCATTTTTGATGCGAGTTCATAATCCTCAGAGAGTTCCATTGGGCGAGCACGTGGTGCACGCTCCTTTTTCACCTTGGCCGGTTTTGCTGCTTTGACTGGCTTGGCTTTCGCCACAGCTTTTGCTTTCGGTACGGCTTTTGCCTTTGGCTTGGGTTCGTCGCCTCCTGAGGCTGCTGCTTTGTCCAATAGTCCCATGTAGTTCACTCATCCTTGTATCGTTCACCGATTGCTTGGTAGATTGCGAAGTCTTCAGACTCAACAAATGCTGTAATGGATTCCGAGGACATATTGCCAAGCTGATCATCAACCATACGGTAATAGGCAGTTCGAGTCTCTTCGTCTGCCGTGGCAGGTGATTGAGCGACCTCTTGGTAGATTTCAAAGTCCGCACTTGCGATGAAATCATTCACGATGGATTCAGGGAGATGATCACCCAACAGAGAATCAACAATGGAAACAAACTGTGCAAACAAATCGTCTTCATCGTCCGACGTATCCGCAACTTGGGCTTCGGCGGCAGGAGGAGCGCCGCCCTTGAGGGCTTTTCTGCGCGACATCAACGCTTGCAGGGTTGGCGTGAGTTCGGCCAGCGTTTCTTTATCACCCAGTGCCTTGGCTTCTTGATAGAGTGGCTTGAGGGCGCGAAGTTCATCTTCAACCTGCTGCAATTCACTCAAGGGTGCAGCAGTTTCATCCTCAAGAAGTTCAACGGTGGGGGCATCACGAATCTCAGCGACCTTGTCCTCCATGGCTGCCTTTCTCATGACGATGATTTCTCGGTCGAGGGAGTGGCCGAAGCGGTCTGCATATCGGTCGAGGAGAGAACCCGCTTCCTTGTTGCTGATGCGATCGATATGCCCGTAAATCTGCTGGAGTGGTTTCTCGGAACGCTTGGCCCACAATTCATTGTAGCCGCTTTCCTTGGCAATTCCAGAAAGGGTCGTTTCAGGGTCATTGACGGGTGCTGGAAGAGGAACTGGCGTTGCAGACGCGGGCGCCACTGCGGCTGGTGCAGGCAACGGAGCGGGAATGGCGGGCTCTCCCGGAGACGGCATGCCCGGCAAGGGCGGCAATGGTGCTGCGCCGGGTAGTGGGAGAGGGGCTGGGGCGGGGAGACCTGCGGGTGGGGGCAAATCAGGCATGGGCAGAGACGCATCCGACTTCTTGGATTTCTTCCCTCTGCGCAGACCCAACGGACTCACCCCGTCCTAAGGGATGGGAAACCAGCCTTGAACCTTACCGCACGTCGTCCCGGATTGCACGCCGTTCTCACGGGACAATGATGAGACTCAAACCAACTGAGCCCAGCCTTTCAGAACAAGGAAGGTTGCCCCCGATTCATGAACTTGAATTCGTTGCCCCAACGTGCTTTCCAAACGACGGTCACCAAATTGGGCGATGGCATCGTCAACGGTCCATTCCACCTCAATAGATTGATCCTGTCCCAAAACAAAAGCCTCGTGAAGGGGATTGTATGGGTGGTGCCCGTCCGGGTCCAATCGACTCAATGGGAATTCAGTCACACGCATACCGGATTTACCGTGCAATGACGTGGGCCAGCGAATTTGTCTTCGCACATCGATGGTGACCACTTCATCGGTTTCTCCAGCAGAACCCAGAACAACCGAAGCATCAGCCTTGAGTAAATTCAGGAAAAGTGCCTGATAGTTCCCCAGTACCTCGAATTTTCCATCCTTTAATCGTGCGACGCGTTGGTCATGGTCCATCAGCTCGGCGAGGCGGCGGATGGCAGTGGCTGAGCGTTGAGATGTGGCCCCTTCCCGGTCCTGCATCGCTTGGAGTTCAGACTCCAGCCTGCGAAGTTCAGCCGAGCTACCTTCCGTGCCGCGATGAATCTCCCTCAGCGTGCCAATCATCTCATCCATTCCCTCTCGAATACGCTGTGTCCAACCTTTTGCATGTTGGTCATGGTATCGTGCAAGGCCGCCCTGGACGTCGACACCCTCGCCTCGTATGTGCGAAACCAATTCTCTCCTCGCTTCTGAATCGAGATGGAAGAGAGCCGGATCCCTGTAGTGCAGGTGAAAACCGCGATGTCCTGAAAACGTCACCTGTAAGTGGTCTTCTTTGAAACCAAATTCCGGTTCAAGGAAGTCATTCCAAAGTGACCATGCTTGGTCTTGAATCACAGCCAACATGCCAGGGAAATCTCTGTCTGTAACGCCCGGCAAGTGGTCGCCATCCAAATCAAAAATCAAATCGGCTCCTTGCCACAATTTTTCTGCCATTTTCAACTCATAGGGACGGCGCCAATACGCCGTTGAGTAGAAACAAGAATGCATGGCCCGTTGGGAAAGAAAGGATTGTACTTGGGAGATGTTCGAGAACGATTTATGGCGAAGCGGTGGCGCTCCACCGAAAGGAATGAACATCCACTCGCGCGTTTTGATGCGAGGCGGGGACCACAACGGGGCATGTTGGTAATATTGACCAAATCGGTGTGCAAATCTCGCCCAACCGGTTGCCATGTCCGCCCCTCATCCATGACGAATGGTTGAGGGTTCATGAAGAAAGCCGTATCAGTCCTGCTTCATCCAGAAGCGCTCGTCGGCATCCGAGATTTCGGTGGCCGTATCTGCGCCAGTGGCTTCGACATAGTGCTCCCAGCACATGTAGTACTTGTCGACCACCATCGCATTACCAAACGTGAGGCGCATGCCACAGTTGTGGCATCGTGGACCAAGTTCACCGTTGGGGGCTTGAGCCAATTGGATATGGTCGTGTGGCATATGCGTCCTTCCTGTTTGGGGGTAGGTGGTCTGGTCTTTGAACTTGAGGGATATCAGCATTCGGTGTCATCGAATTCAGCCCCGTCAACCCATGCAAGAAGATCGAGGGCGACGATGCATGATTCGGCAACCTCCGGTAGAGGATCTTGACTGAACTTCTCAAGCGATGGAATCACGGACCGATCGCCAATGGCGCCCATCGCCTCCGCCGCTTCATGGCGAACCATGACATGTTCGTTCGCATCTTCAAGTCGTTCAATCAGTGTTGGTAGAGCGGCGACGTTTTGCATCTGACCGAGCACGTAAGCAATTTCGTGTCGGAGGAGGGCACTTCCGCTGCTGAAGCCTTGGCACAACGCGAGGCATGCGTCATCCGTGCGTTGGTTCCGAAGACCGAAGACTGCCCTCATGCGTTGAAACATCGGCAACGATTCGTCGCACAAACGTTCTGTGAGTTCGGCGACCACGGTCTCTCTTGAGGGTGGTGCAGGGTCAACCGAACCGTATTGACTCACCTTGGGAATACGGCCCTCGGCATTCATGACCAGCCCTCAGGGTTCTCCGATAAAACGCATTCCGCTCGTGTCAAAATCTTCCCGAATGAGTCCAATGGACTGCCCTTCGGAAATGAACTGGCGGATGGATGCTCGTCCTTCTTCTTTGTAATCGATGGTGCGGTCGTTCACGTACATGCCGACAAACTCTCGGTTGGTATCGTCGTCAATTCCACGACCCCATGCTTTGGCAAATTCAAGTGCTTCGTCAGGTGATGCGAGCGCGTATTCGATGCTCATTTTGGTGTACTTGGTGATGTCTTGCATCACGGCCTCGCCAAGGTCTCGGCGCACGACATTACCGCCCAGTGGCATGGGCCAGTTGTTCGTTCGAGCATTCCACCACTTTCCGAGGTCGATTAGAACGTTGAGATCATGGTCAACATAGGTCAGTTGACCTTCATGGATGATCAAACCGCTGAGGTAGGTACCATCTAATATTCGGGGGATGATTTCATCGAACGGGACAACAGCGACCTCGCAGTCGCCCCAGGCAAGACGAAGTCCGAGGTAGGCACTGGTTTTCAAACCAGGAACTGCAATCACATTGTTTCGGGCTTGTTCTTCCGATACGCCCTCCTTACAGACAATCATTGGGCCATAGCCTTCGCCCATGGAGGCGCCACAATTCATCAGCGCATAGTGGTCAGCGATGTCGGGGTACGCGTGAATGGAAACCGCTGACACTTCGAGGTCTTGATTCATGGCTCGATGATTGAGCGTCTCAATGTCTTGAAGTTCGTGCACAAAATTGTACCCGGGCGTTGGAAAGGCATTGGTGGTCATGGCGTGAAACATGAAGGCGTCATCAGGGTCGGGACTGTGGCCGATTCGTACGATTTTGTTGCCGTCTTCATCCAATGGAAGTTCAACCATGATTTCCCCACCTGCGTGCCCTTCAAGAACCATCCGTTTGAAATTTCATACAACCGTATCTGCAGACCATGCAAATCGGGGTTCATCTTCCATGTTGCACGCTTCAGAAAGGAATTTGAACAACCCATCGAGGTGATGTTGATTCAATCGATTGAACACCTCACCGTAGTATTTGTCGAGGCGTTCGTAGGTCAGACCAGATTTTTCCATTGACCAGCGAATGACGTGCTCGCGCTTCTCATCATCGTTCTCAAATTGGACGAGGTTGGAAAGAAGTACGGCATGGGCTTGCCGAACCAAAGAAGATGGTGTGTCTGCTCGGGCGACAAAGACACCGAAAATCATGGGCAGGCCTTCTTCTTGCATCCATGCTTCACCGAGGTCCAACTGAACCATTTCAGGAAACTCTCGAGCGGCTTCAAGCGCTCGATCTCCAATAAGCAATGCACCGTCTGCCATGGCCATCATAGAATCATAATCCGGGCCGGTCGATACGTACGACATTGTATGACCCCGTTTGGCAAGCAGATGTTTGAGCAGGGCGACTGACGTTGCAGAATCACTCGGCAAAGCGATGGTCTTCATCGAGGAAATGGGCACGGCTCCGAACAACAAGACACTACCAACTTCACCCTGGCTTCCGATGCCGATGTCAGGAAGCAGCACCAGTTCTTTCTGATGTTTCGCATAATCGGCGGCTGGAATGGGTGCAAGAATGCAATCTCGACGAAGCACGTGTCCTGTCAGCCATGATGGCGGTGCGGACAAAACATTCCACTCATCGGGGATCTCATGGTAGAGCGGATCGCAATTGATGAAAGCCACACGACCGAGGGTGGACGCCCATGTATCTGTCATGTCGATTCCTCAATCAGACGCCATCTGAAGGCGACGGCGTGGTTGAACAGGTGGTGGCGTATAAGGTTCAAAGGTTGAATAGATCGTATTTCGTTGAACAGGTTCACAACCCGCATCGTGAATCAACCGTGCCAACTTGGCTCGATCGTGGTCGAGCGGAGCCGTTGAGCCAGCAAGGTGCATGATGGATTCTTTTTGGACCGTGCCGTCGATGTCATCAGCACCAAATTGCAGTGCAAGTTCGGCAACGTGATCGCCGATGTTCATTCGGTAGGCCTTGATGTGTGGAATGTTGTTGAGCATGAGACGGGATACAGCGATGGTACGCAGCACTTCTGTTCCGCTGGCGAGTTGAGCTTCAGGCAGGCGGGTGTCGTCGGGCAGGAAGGGATAGGGAACAAAGCACTGGAACCCTTTCGTTTCAGCGTTCAATTCTCGCAGAGAAATCATATGCTGCAATCGCTGTTTCAAGGTTTCAATCGTGCCAAAGAGCATGGTGCAATTGGACGGCAATCCCACCTCATGAGCTTCGCGGTGGATTTGCAGATACTCTTGCGAACTTTCCTTCCCATTACAAATCACAGCCCGCACATCATCATCGAGAATCTCAGCACCTCCCCCTGGGAGGGAGGTGAGGCCAGCGTTCTTCAGTCGCTTGAGTACCTCTTTCGTTGAGGTGGATGAGCGTTGGGCCAAATGCTTGATTTCAACCGCGGTCAACGCTTTGATGGAAATGTGCGGGTATTCCTCTGCGACTTTGGAAAAGAGCGTTTCATAATGCTGAACGTCCCACTCCGGGTGGAGACCACCAACCGAATGAACTTCGTCAACAGCATGGGCGTAGGTCGCCAAATCAGCGAGATAATCCTCAACCGACATGGCATAAGCATCCTCGGCCTTGGGGCCCCGGCGGAATGCGCAAAATCGACAAGCCAACACACAGATGTTGGTTTGATTAATGTGCACGTTTGAATTGAAGAACGCCTTTGTACCAAAGCGTGCCTTTCGCACCAAATCGGCCAATGCTCCAACCTCGCTCAAGTCGCTGTGCTCGTAGAGGACGATACCATCCTCGACGCTGAGTGGACGGTTGGCTGCTAACTTTTCAGCGATGGGAGCCAAGGCTGGTGACCATGACACATGCTCCAGCGATGAGGTGAGCCGTGGTAGCCAATCGTGGTGTTCCCCGGCTAAGGGTGCAGGGCTCATCACGGCCTCCATGGTCAGGGGTTGAATGCCCACCTCAAGAACATGTGCTTCGCATCATCAATGTTGACGGATAGAAAACATTCCCGACTTAACGATGAATTTTCTAAACTCTTCGATGATAAATACACTCGATGCGATGAGGGCGACCACCACCCAATCGTTCTGAGTGAGTGGAGTCGTTCGCAACAAAGAACCGATCTCGATACCAACCACAGGAATGGTCATTTCTGCCAGCTGAACAAAGAACAAAAGCAAACCAGAGGAGATGAGCAGGGCATAATTGATGGCAGGATTTGAGAGGAGTCCAAGTTCAAACACGCTCTCTTCGTTCGATCTGCAATTCATAACATTGAACAGTTGGTAGACGATAAACACAGAGAACGTCATGGTTTGTGCGTGTTGGAAATGACCATCGGCATAGGATTGCCATTCGTCGATGGCCGCCTGATCACCGGCCAAACACGCCTCCATGTCAAAGGCTGTCGTACTCGTCTCTGTGGTGCGCAATGTACACGGTTCAGCGCTGGCAAGTCCGCCTCCACCGAGCCAGAATACCAGCAAGGTACCGATGACCATCACAGCACCGAGGTAGAATATCAGTGAGATATCTCGACCGTTTGGTAGACCTTCGTCAACTGGACGCGGCGGGCGATCCATGACATTCCCGTGTTTCTTTTCCACCCCCAGTGCAACGGCTGGCGGACCGTCCATCAGGATGTTGATGACCAAAATTTGACTGGCGGTAAGCGGAAGTGCCTCGGCGCCAAAGAACAACGTAGAAAGAACCAACAGCGACACAGCCGCTACATTCGTTGAAACTTGATACCGCACGAAATTTCGAATGTTTTGATAGATTTTTCGACCTTCCTCGACAGCATGAACGATGTTGGCAAAGTTGTCGTCTCGCAGGACCATATCAGCTGCATCCTTCGCAACGTCGGTTCCAGCGATGCCCATGGCGATGCCAATGTTAGCCCCTGAGAGAGCTGGTGCATCATTGACGCCATCCCCTGTCATGGCGACAATCTCACCTTGTTCCTGAAGCGAGGAGACGATTCGCATCTTTTGGTCGGGTGTGACTCGGGAATAAATCGCCACATCACCCGTTGCGGCAACCAATTCTTCATCGCTCAGTGCAGCCAGGTCCTTCCCGTCAAGCGCATCACCAGATGCAGACGTTATGTTCAGTTCCGAACCGATGGCTGCGGCCGTCATTCGTTGGTCTCCAGTAATCATTTTCACCTTAATTCCGGCACGTTGGCACGTTTCAATGGCAGCCTTCACTTCGG
>Ga0213865_10002732_pt1 | contig 11040 bp, 8 predicted proteins | sample PICome_6_FD_160100 | JGI IMG/M metagenome (GOLD analysis project Ga0213865, IMG submission 160100) | Coastal seawater microbial communities near Pivers Island, North Carolina, United States - PICO282 | ecosystem: Environmental > Aquatic > Marine > Coastal | place: USA: North Carolina | collected...
AACCAATTCTGAATGATTGTCTTGATCTTGGAGTATAAGTGCTATTCATATAGCTTACTAATGGATCACCAACATCTTCAGCATTTTTTAGATCAATCTGATTAGTGTTATAAATTGCAAATGAGAAGTCACCCAATGAATCAGTTACCCAATTATAACTAATTGAAGTATCAACACCTATAAACTCTTGACCAGCGATATTAACTGGAGTTTCAAGCAATGAAGTAATTGAACCTTCCGGAAGAACATTTACGTAACCATCAGCTCCAGTAAAGTCTTTACCACCTCTAATAATAGAAGCGTAAACTTGTTGACAGTATGATGATGGATAAGAAGGAAAATTACCAGCAACAGAAGAGTCACCAGCTTCAATCGCTCTACAAACAGCTTCGTCCCTTACGATAGTTCCAAGATCTTTTGTTGAAACTATATCACCAAGTAATACATGGAAAGCATCTAATGTTACAACCCATCTGTCAGCAGGCTCCCATACAAATCCAACTGAGTATGAGTCTCCTTCTTCTTCTTTCAGATTAAGGTTACCTGTAGTAACACCGTCAATGTTAATAATGCTATATCCAGGAGATGCTAAAGCACAACCCTCACCAACAGCTCCAAAGTCGCCAGATGCATAACATTGAGCAAAGTCAGTTTCACTTGTATAGAATCTTCTTTCACCAACAAATGAATATGGTAGATCAGGAGCTTTAAATGATTCAGACCATGACCCTCTGAATAAGAAATTCTCAACAGGTCTCCATTCAAATGATGCACCCATTGTTCTTCTGTCAACATTTACAACAGCATCATCATACTCATCTTGTCTTGTTGAAACATTAACAAGGAATTTTTCAGTAACTGGAATTGAGAATTCGATACCAAAAGCGGTTCTATCTCTTTCACCACCACCGTCAACTCCACCAACACCCCAAAGCAGTCCTGCTTTGTTTTTAGGATCTAATTGCACATCATATCCTTTTGTTTGCTCTTCATACACAGCAGCAAAAGCAAGCGGACCATATGGTAACTGCATTATGTCACCTGTTATAGAAGCTTGAAATAACTCAGAGAATGATGATGCTGGCTGAACATTATCAACTCTTAAAGCTTCAAGATCTTCAGATGATTGTGTTGATAAGTAGAAATCCCAGTTGTAACAGTTAGGCTGACTAAAGCTAGCTGAATAGGCATAATATCCATTAACATCATCCACTTCACCATTTGATGGATCTCCATCAATTAAATCGTTTGTGTCTAAAACACATGGATTACCCCATCCATCAACACCGCCTATATTATGTATTTTGTCATATAGAGCAGATGCGAGGAAATTTCTACCAGTTGAAACTGTGTCATAAGTATTATCAGTATATGAAACATCCCACTCCCAACCATTGGAAAGGAATCCTCTCATGCCAACATCCATAGTGGTTGTTTCTTCTTCATAACTTGAGCCTCTAACAGCGTTAGTAAAGATTTTTTGAATTCTGTAATCCATCATTGAGTATCCTGCTCCAGCATTTGGTTGACCCTCAGGAACAGTACCGTTCTGTGTATACTGTGTACCATAAGCTTGCGGTCCAGCAACCCAAACAAATGGAGTAAACAAGTTATCTAATGTACCTTCTGTATCAGTTTCTAGATGCACAACTTTGGCATATAACTCAACGTTATCATTTAATTGATATGTACCAGATAAAAATGCAGAAGTTCTGGTTCTTTCATTTGTTAAAGTACCATTAGAACTCATATCAAATCCACAATAAGATCCGTAAAATGAACTGGCATATGAGCTATGCATTTCAGGTGAAGCTAGTGTGTATCCCGGATCTGCATCTTCACAAGTTGAGTCAACCGGTAGTCCTGTTGTCATATCTAGCAATGTGCTAATTGACCCCGCTCCTGGATGAATATGAAGTGGATAATAATACTGATCTCTAATAAGCAACCCTCTTGATAATAATGGCACGCTACGACTTGAGTCTTCCCAAGAATCATGCTCACTTCTACTTTTAATAGGAATTGGCTGTTCATCTCTATACTCTAATGCGTATGTGTATGAGAGTTTATCCGTGAAACCGCCTCCAGCAAATTCAAAGTTAACTGTTTCACCACCAGTTCCTTGTCCGACACCACCGCCAACAACAGCTCTAAAAGTTTTATCTTCAAGGCCATCTACAAGAATAATATTAACAACACCTGCAACAGCATCTGATCCATAAATAGATGACGCTCCTGATGTTAGAACTTCGATTCTATCAACAGCTGCTAATGGTATTGATGCGTAGTTAAATGAAGCTGACTCACCATTATATGGGAAGGGATAATCAGCAGTTCTTTTTCCGTTAACTAATACAAGAGTTCTACCAGGGCCAAAATCTCTTAAATTAACTGATTGAAGAGCTTTGTTGAAACCTGCTTGAAAGTTCTCACCGTTCACGCTACCAGTATTTTGAGTTAAATTACTAACAGCATCATAGACAGTTTGGAAACCTTGTGATTCAAAGTCTGCTCTTGTAATTGTAATTAAAGGAGTAGCGCCTTCAACGGCTGTTCTTTTAATCCTAGAACCAGTAACACTAACTCTTCCTAATTCTTGCACACCTTCTTCAGATGAGCTTGAATCTTGAGATACTGATGCCTCTGTAACAACTTGCTCCTCAGCTGATTGAGCTTCGACAGCAGAATTTGTTACTTCTGGTTCAGAAGATACTTCCTCTCCAGGGTTGTCTGCGTATAGTGTGCCAAATGACAATATAGCAGTAAGAAAATAAATATTTTTGTTTAACATAATAAATCCCCTTTATTAAATGTTTAATTATGTTTATTGATAATACAATAAATAGGCGCATTTATGCGCAACTTACTAGCAAAGAATACCTACATACCTATTCTTTGTAAATACTTTAGTATTTTTTATTTAAGTATAAAAAAAAACGTATTTTTTATCATTTTTATAGAATGTAAAGCATGCTTGACATATAATGTTTTTCTTATATATATTCATTATAAGATTAAGTTATGATTATATAATCTATGTTTTATAACAATATCTAAAGAAGGTGTAATTTATGCAGAGTCAATTTTTTAATAAACTTTCAAATTCTAGCTTCCTGGCTTTAATACTAATATTTTCATACTCACCTTCTGTTGTTAAAGCAGAAGATAGCTCTCTTATACCAATTGAAAAGCTTGTTTGTTATGGTAAAGGTACTTATCAGGCTTTATCACCCTCAGGCGAATATTATGCAGCCATGGTTCCTGTTGATAAAAATGTTTGTGATATTAAAGATGAAACAGACCAAGAGGCTATGTCTACTAAAAGAGTTCTGGTTGTAACTGATCTTGCAACAATGACACCAAAAGTTATTTCAGGAACAACAGCTGGATCAGCTGTAAGTAGTTTTAGTTGGCTAAACGATAAAACACTTTTGGTATCAAGAGATGGCAGAGCTAGTTTAGACTCTGCAAGTTTATATACAATTGATAGAGACGGCACTAACACCAAGCTTCTTATAAAAGCGAAATCATTCACAAATAAACCAGGGCTTCAAGTTCCAAGTCTATATGCTATTTATCCTAAATTCCCTAATAAAATTCTTATTACAATAAACAGAAATAGTAATTTTAGAGAATTTAGAGATTTATATTGGCTAGACATAAATACTAAAAAAACTGAATTAGTTGGAAGAGTTCCCAATATAAAAGATGAAGCAGTTACAAATTGGTTGCTTGATTGGAATGGCGAACCAAAAGGCTTTAGTACTTTTGTTATGGAAGGTCCAGATATGGGTGTTGTGAGATCATTCTATAAATATGATACTAATGGAAATCATAAAAAAATTGCTAGCTGTAGACATCAGGAGGCATGCTTTACACCAGTAGGTTTCGATATTGATAATAAAACTATTCTGGGAGTTGGCCAAGCCGTCAAAAAAGATGGATCAATTTTAAATGAAACAGATACAAATGCTTTATGGGCTATGGATTATGATTCAGAAGAGTATGTTGAGATGATCTATCATGATCCTGACTTTGATGTATCCAGCCCTCTTCAAGGAGACTACACATTAAATTTATGGTTTGATGAAACAGGTGATGGCTTATTTGGGTTTTCATATGTAGCTGATAAACCAGTTGATGTTTTTTTCGATGGTTATTTTCAGTCAGTTGTTAAATCATTAGAAGCAGCATTTCCGGGTCAAAGGGTCAGGCTTTCAGACTGGAGCAAAGATTTAACCAAATTTTTAGTTTCTGTGAGCAGTGATACAAACCCTGGAGAGTCATATATGTTTGATGTATCAAAAGGATCTTTAGCTTTGATTGCTGATTATGCTCCATGGCTAAAAGATTATAAGCTTGCAAAAATGGAGCCTTTTACATATACAGCTCGTGATGGTCTAAAACTTCATGGTTATATCACCCTTCCAGCAAACTACAAGAAAGGTACTAAAATCCCATTTATTCTTCATCCTCATGGTGGACCTAATGCAAGAGATTATTGGGGTTATAATCCTGAAGTTCAGTTTTATGCATCAAGAGGATATGGTGTTATCCAACCAAATTATCGCGGTTCAACTGGTCATGGAAGAAAAGAAATGATTTTAGCTAATCACCAAATGGGTAAAACCATGCAAACTGACAAGTATGACGCCTTAATGTGGGCAAATGAACAAGGTTATGTAGATATGGATAATGTTTGTATTTCAGGTGCTAGTTACGGGGGTTATGCCGCTATGCAGGCTGCGACCAAAAATCCAAACATGTTTAAATGCATTATTACCTATGTTGGTACTTTTGATTTAACCTCACAGGACTTAAGGGGCCTCATGTGGAGTAAAGCTGGAATGCCTATGGAATATATTGAGAAGGGAAATCCAGATATTCCTGAAGATTACAAAAATCTTTATGAAAATAGCCCAATTTTCCATGTTGAAAATGTTGATGACCCAGTGCTGATAATAACAGGAAGAAGAGATGCTCAAGTTAGGTACCAAGAAACTGTTGATATGGTTGCTAAGTTAAAAAAATTCGGTAAAGAATATGAGTACATAATCAAAGGTGATGAAGGTCATGGCTTCAGAAGCGAGGTAGCAAATTTAGCGCTTTATAAAGATTATGAGGAATTCTTATCTAAGTATTTAACTAAAAACTAGAAATGGAAGTTTGTTTTTGACCTAGTATGAGGGCATGGATATCACTAGTGCCCTCATAAGTATTTACAGCCTCTAAGTTCATGCAGTGCCTGATAACATGATACTCATCTGCGATACCGTTACCACCAAAAATATCTCTAGATGATCTCGCAATATCAAGTCCTTTTTGGCAATTATTTCTCTTAACTAGTGAAATCATCTCTGGTTTCATTTTGCCTTCATCAATTAATCTCCCTACCCTTAAAACAGATTGCAATCCAAGTGTAATTTCACTTTGCATATCTGCAAGCTTCTTTTGAATAAGTTGCTTTGAAGCAAGAGGTTTTCCGAACTGTACTCTATCAAGAGTATATTCAAGGCTAGCATTCCAACAAAATTCAGCAGCCCCTATTGATCCCCAGGCTATTCCATACCTTGCCATATTTAAACAAGAAAATGGACCTCTGAAACTTTGGACATCAGGTAACAACTTATCTTCAGATACAAAAACATCATCTAAAAAAATTTGTCCAGTTACCGAAGCTCTTAATGAAAACTTACCCTCAAGTGTTGGTGTTGTTAAACCTTTTGAATCTCTATCAACTATAAAACCTCTTAAAACTCCCTGTTCATCTTTTGCCCATATTATAAGAATGTCAGCAATCGGTGAATTAGTAATCCATGTCTTAGAACCATTTAATACATAACCATTATCAGTTTTTTTTGCATTTGTTTTCATGGATGATGGATCAGAACCAGCATCGGGTTCTGTTAAACCAAAACAACCAATGATATTACCTTTAGCCATTTCAGGAAGATAGTGTTCCTTTTGCTCTTCAGACCCAAATTTATAAATTGCATACATTGCTAACGAGGTCTGTACACTATAAAGAGATCTATAGCTTGAATCTACTCTCTCTATTTCTCTGGCAATTATGCCGTATGAAACATAATTAACACCGGCACAACCATATCCAATTATCGGCGCACCCAAGAAACCCATTTCTCCCATCTCTTTGTATATATTTTTATCAAATGTTTCGTTTCTATTTGCCTCAAGAATTCTTGGCATTAATTCTGACTGGCAATAATCACGTGCAGAATTCTGAATGCTTAACTCTTCTTCAGATAATTGTTGATCAAATAATAAGATATCTTGTGTTTTCATATTTCTTATAACCCCTCGATTCTAATAATACCAAACCTTGGTGAAGAATATATAAAAGAGTTTTTTTGCAACTCTGAGGTAACAATGTTTATCATCCGGTTGCTGTTACCACATATCACTATAAGTGGTAATTCTTTTTGGTATTGAAGTACGAAATCTAAAACAATCATTGGCACATCAAAATGCCTTTCACCATGAAGGTCTAGATGCGTAATACCCCTTTCTTGAAAAACATTCATGCACTATTATTACCTAGTTAAAATTTAAATAAAGATTTATGGCAAAACTTCATTTTTTTTACTCAACAATGAATGCGGGCAAGTCAACTTCCCTGCTTCAATCAAACCATAACTATAAAGAGCATGGTTTAGATACCATGATTTTTTTGCCCAACGAAACTAGTAAAATGTCTAAAGGTCAGATTGTTTCACGAATTGGTTTAAAAGCTAAAGCAGTCATTACTAATGAAGGTTTCAACTTTATTAATTTTATTAAAGAAAATAAAACAGAAAATTTGAGTTGTATTCTTATAGATGAAGCACAGTTTTTAACTAAAGATCAAGTAAGGCAGCTTGGGCATGTCGCAGACAGACTAAACTATCCTGTAATGTGCTATGGAATTAGAACTGATTTTAGAGGTGAGTTATTTGAAGGAAGTTCAGAGCTCTTGGCATTGGCAGATAATTTAATTGAATTAAAAACTATTTGTTCATTGTGTAGCAGAAAAGCAACTATGGTTGTAAGAAAAGACCATAATGGAAGAGTTCTTACAGAAGGATCTAAAGTTGTAGTCGGAGGTAATGATATCTATATGCCCGTATGTAGAAAACACTTCAGAAAATTAACAAAATTAATTTAAGTATGGAATATAACAACACACAATTTTTATTAGTTAAAAGACCGGTGGGAATGCCGAGCAATGAATGCTGGGAACTAAATCATCAACAAATTACAAGTTTAGAAAAAAATGAAATTTTAATTGAGGTAAAGTATCTCTCAATTGATCCTTATATGAGGGGAAGGATGAATGAAGGGGTCTCATATGCTGCCCCTGCAAAATTAGGCGAGCCTATGACTGGTGAAACTGCTGGTGTTGTAGTTGAGAGTAATTCCAATTTATATAAAGTTGGTGACAGGGTTTGTGCGCACAAAGGATGGCAAACATACATAAAAGCTAAAGATACTGATTTAGCTTTAATTAAAGTCCCTAATAACTCTCATTCATTATCTTTATATCTAGGTACTTTAGGAATGCCAGGAAGAACAGCTTATTTTGGTTTAAATAGAGTGGCTAAACCGAAGAATAATGACACTCTTGTAGTGTCGGCTGCATCAGGCGCAGTTGGATCAGTTGTTGGTCAACTTGGAAAGATTTATGGATGCAGGGTAATAGGTATTGCCGGTGGTCCTGAAAAATGCTCCTATGTAAAAAATATTCTCAATTTTGATGAATGCATCGACTATAAATCAGGTAATTTAGAAAATGATCTTAAGAATACTTGCAAAAACGGTATTGATATTTACTTTGAGAATGTTGGTGGAGCTGTAACCCGAGCAATTGCTCCACTTCTTAATGATCGGGCAAGGGTTCCAGTTTGTGGTTTTATATCTCAATATAATGAAAAAGACATGCTTTCTACAGAAACGCCTTTTCATGTTCTTGGCAAGTTAAAACCAAAACCTAAACATAGATTTTTTGTTGTTCATGAATGGGTGGATGAGTTTGAAAAAGCAACTAACGAGTTGTCTTTAATGGTTTCAAATAAACAAATTTTATACAAAGAGACAATAACAAAAGGCTTTGAAAATGCTCCACAGGCATTAAGAGATGTTTTAACGGGAAAGAACTTTGGAAAACAGATTATAGAAATCTAAAGATGTATCTTTCCATTTAAGTACTCTACTGCTTTGCCGCCAATAAGAACTCTATCACCCTTGTCTTCGCAGAATAATACACCACCTCTTTCAGATAATTGTTGGGCTACTAACGATGCTTTATTTAATTTTCTTGACCAGTATGGGATTAATGTTGTGTGAGCTGAACCTGTAACTGGATCTTCATTTACTCCAGCCGATGGTGCGAAAAACCTAGATACAAAGTCACAATTATCTCCACTTGAAGAAACTATAAGACCTCTAGCACTAAGATTATTTAATAACTCTAAATTAATATTTAGATTCTTTATATCTTTTTCAGATTCTACTATTGCTAAAACATCATCTCCTCCCTTGTAGAGATCAATTACTTTTGTATTTATTATCTCTTCAATCAATTTATCATCATCATATTGATTCAATGAATCTTTAGGGAAATCTAATATAAATAAATCATCTTTTTTAGAAACTTTTAAAACTCCATTTTTTAACGATTGGACTTCAAATTGAGTACTTTCTTGATTTATATATTTAAAGTAAATAAATGCAGAAGCAAGAGTTGCATGACCACATAGGTCTATTTCACATAGAGGAGCAAACCATCTTATATGATAATTTCCGCTATCATTTCTTATAAATGCAGTCTCAGATAGATTGTTTTCTGCAGCAATTTTCTGCATTAAATTTTCATCATTAATATCAGAAAATATTACTGCAGCAGGATTCCCCGAAAAAAGCTTATCGGTAAAAGCATCTACATAATAAATTGGAACACTCATAGCTTATGCTAATAATGCTTCTTTGACTCCCTCATGAACAACTTGTGAATTTTTTATATTCAGGCCATTTTCTAAATGCTTATTTTCATTTAAAGCTTTTTCAACACCCTTATTAGCTAGCTCTAAAATATAAGGGAGAGTTGCCTTATTTAATGCTTGAGTAGCAGTTAAAGGGACTGCTCCAGGCATATTTGTTACACAATAGTGAATAATGCCATTCTGCTCATATGTTGGATTGTCATGGGTTGTGGGCTTACTTGATTCAAAACATCCACCTTGGTCAATTGAAATATCAACCATAACCGCACCGGGTTTCATCTTTTCAAGCATAGAATTTTTAACAACCTTTGGTGCTTGTTTGCCAATAACATATACAGCACCAATTACTAAATCAGACTCTTTAATGGCCTCTTCGATAGAGGATTCAGTTGATAATATATATTCAATATTAGAATCTCCATAAATAGCGCGAAGTTCATCTAGTCTTTTTTGAGACAAATCAATGATCTTAAGATGCGCTTTATTATTTATTGCTTTTTCAATAGCAGTAGTTCCAGCTACTCCTGCCCCTATAACTGTAACTACTCTTCGCTCAACATCGTCCATAGCACCTATCAAGGTTCCCATTCCTTTATTCGGTTTTAATAGATGATAAGAGCCTACAACAACACTTAATTGGCCTGCAATTGAACTCATAGGAGAAAGTAACGGCATACTGCCATCATCTGATGTAACTGTTTCAAGTGCTATTCCAGTAATGCCGGTAGATGCTAGCTCCATACCAGTTTTAGGATCACCAGCTAAATGTAAATATGCAAAAACAGTATGCTTGTCATTTAAATAACCAAACTCCTCAGGTACAGGCTCTTTTACCTTTACTATCAACTCAGAACTCTTATAAAGCTCTTCAGCTGTTTTGATAATAGTTGCACCTACTTTTTCATATTGCTCATTGCTAAAGCCTATTTCAGTACCAGCATTTTTTTGAATAAATACTTCATGATTATTTTTAATTAGCTCACTTACTGATTCAGGTGTAAGTCCAACTCTATATTCATTATTTTTGATTTCTTTAGGTACGCCTATTTTCATGTAAAAATTATACACTTTTATTCTAGGAAAATAGAGATTTATAAAATGGTGATCTAGAGTTCTATACTATAGAAGTCTTCAACAGTTTTATGAGCTACTTCTTGAAGAAAAGCTTTATCGGTATTACTTATTTCATCATAGTAGTTATAGCTTATTGATAAGGGTGATTGATGCGTAATACTTGCAAAAACTACACAAGCGGCTAAATATGTTCCTAGTAAACTTGGATGACTTCCATCAAATGGTTTATGTAACTCAATACCTGGTTTTGCTTTATACGCATTTTCAAATGCTATACCAACGGGTATAACTAAAGCGTTGTTTTCGTTGCCAGCGTCGATATACATTTTTTTAATATCTTCAATCATTCTAGGGTTTGTATTCTTATGTGGCTCCACATATGCATGAATCATATATAAAGCCGCTTCCGCACCTGATTTTTGAATTGTATTAATAACATCTTTAGCGGTATCAGCAAAAATCTTTCTTTCAGAAGCAGTGTCAGTCTCCCCACTACCTCCTTGAAAAATAACAAGTTGGAAGGGTTTTTCGGCTCCAAGGTTTTTGTGTTCAATTGGATAATCAATATTGTGATGCCAAGATCTTGAGCCACTTATTGTTACTAGCTTGTAGTTACTTGTATCAATTTCATTTGCATAGAATTCTTCAAGCATTCGCCTGACGTGATTATGCAGACTATCATTGTAATAAAGATAACTATTACCAATGTATAAAACTCTATCAGGATTTTTATTTTTTAAACCAGTTAGTTGAACTTCGGAAGAAAACAAAAAATTAGAAAAAATGAAAATAGATAGTAATATATATTTCATAAAAAAATTTTAACTGAAAAAATAATATAGGTCATAACTATTTTAAACACTCATAAAGATATTATTGTCGTGGGAGCAGGTATATCAGGCATAGCAGCGGGATATAATCTAAAAAAATCATGTCCTAACAAGTCCTTCTTAATCCTTGAAGGCAGAGA
>Ga0213865_10002733_pt1 | contig 11040 bp, 16 predicted proteins | sample PICome_6_FD_160100 | JGI IMG/M metagenome (GOLD analysis project Ga0213865, IMG submission 160100) | Coastal seawater microbial communities near Pivers Island, North Carolina, United States - PICO282 | ecosystem: Environmental > Aquatic > Marine > Coastal | place: USA: North Carolina...
CTGAGGTATCATTAAATGATACTGTATATAGATTTAATACTTATATTTAAATAAATAGGTTAAATATATATAAGGTTGTATTACTGCTAATCGGTAGTCTTACGATACCCACACTTGCCAGACCTTTAGGATTATTGAAATCATTCATAAAATAAATTAAGGATAATATATGATAAGGGAACTTACGCCTGAGATTTTAGACAATTATTTAGGAATTGCCAGTTGGGTAGATAGTAAGATAGCACCACCAAAAAAACCTAGAGCAAGTCAAATGTTTAATTTAATCCAGGTCATACCGGATAAAACAGACCATAACAAATATGGCAAATCTAATATTAAGGTCATACCAACGTCTAAGCAGCTACAAATATATGAATTAGTGCTTAATATCATGGTTAAATCATTACCAGAGTATAGAGATTTAATTTATTTAAGGCATTTTCCAAGAAAGAAATCATTTAGAGATTTAAAATACTTTTTTGTAGGTGATAGTCATGAAACCATTAGAACCAAATATAATAATGCTTTGTACGACATAACAAGAATGGTCAATAAAAAAGGTATCAAGCATTTTATTTGACAATTAGGGCAAAATGCTTAATTAATTTGTTATATTAGGATTTTTTTATCTTAATCTTTCTTACCCTGCCAGATTCCTTCCTCCGTTCCCTTTCGTTTCGTTATCCTTGAGGTGTGTCTGGCAGAGTTAGATGGTTTTCAAAGTATCTTTGTCCTGAAAATATTCTATGGAATTGTTGTTCTGATTTAAAGAACTCTATAATTTCAGATTCTAATATTTGTGCAATTTGTTTTGCAGATTGTTCAGAACGATTCATAGAATGAATTTCAATGATTGGACTTCTTAATGTATCATATCTTGGATTATCTTTTTGACACCAAGACACTTGTTTAGGGTCAGAGATAATAAGATTATAATTTTTTATCCAATGCACTGAATATTTATGTTTACCTTGCATTGTTGGGTAAAGTTCTACTGATACAATAGGTTCACCCAACAATTTATATTTTGATTTATATAACGATTGAACTTTCATTATCTACCTAATAGTTCAATAATAATTTGATTGATTGCATGAGCATACTTTAAAGAATAAAGCAGACCAAACATGACACTGTAAAAAAATAAAGTTTCAATAATTGTTTTAATCATTATGCTAACTCTAATGCTTTTTTTTGTGCTTGTTTTAATGTTTTACATTCATATTGAAGCATATTTCCTAAATTACCATCTTTTTCATCATTCCATTTATTTACAGAATAAATGTAAGGGTAATTGTAAGAGCAACATTGAATTGTTATGTCTTGATTTTTTTTACAAATATAAAAATCATCAGTTGATTCATCGTCTGATTTTACAAATATAAATTGTTGTCTCATTTTATATCCTTTCGTTACAAATCATATTAGTCATTGTAAATACAATGTCAACAACAATAGAAGAATTAATTAAATATTATGAGCAAAGAATTAGTAGAACAAAAACAGAACAATCCGGTAGGAAGACCCAGTAAGTATTCTAAGAAAACAGTTAAGAAAATTGTAGAGCTTTTAGCTCAAGGTAAAACTGTTAGAGATATTACAAGATTAAAGTCTATGCCTTGTTGGGAAACTTTAAGGAATTGGATTAATAAATATCCTGAGTTCCAAGAACAATATGCAAAAGCTAAAGCTGATGGAATAGAGTTTATCCTGGCTAATGCTGAAGACTTGCTTAATGATAATTTAGAACTAGCTAAAACTCAGACTAAAACAGATTTAGGTAAAACACACTTGGTAAAAGCTGCTGTAGATTTAGCTAAATGGAAGGCAGAGAAGCTTTCACCGAAGGTTTATGGCAAACAAAGTGAACTAAATGTTAAAGCTGGAGATCAATTAATCCAGGTGAAATGGTCTGATTAACTTTATTTATCAATGTTGTTTTGCATTTCAGATGCAAATAATTAGTACAAAATTATTATAGAAGTCATTTTTTTAAATGTTCTTGTTTTGTTCGTTACAACCAAAAGTACTTAGCGAAAAGAATAAATTATCAGAAGTAATAATATCTAGTTTTTTATACTAAATTGGTGGGGTTTTTGTGCGATGCACCACCCCAAATCAAAATCGGTTACCGAAAAATAATGAGGGAACTCACACACAAATAAACAAAGAGGCGACAATGGACTTTGACGACAAACAATACAAAACAGTAGTTTACATTAATAAAACTAATCAAGTCGTTATAAAGTTTGTTGGCTTTAAAAATAAAAATGAAGCTGACTTGTTTTCTCAATTTATTACATGGGAACTAGGAATAGATAGAACCACAGATTACACTCTCCATTAAGGGGGGTTTTGTTTTAAAATGCCTGTAATTGAGATTCCATACAAGCCAAGAGAATTGCAAAAAATTTTGCATGAAAAAATCTCTAAGCACCGATTTAATGTTTTAGTATTACATCGTAGAGCTGGTAAGACTGTGATGTGTATTAATCACATGATTAGAGCTGCCTTGACAAACCCTAATCAACCAAGTCGGTATGCCTTTATTTCGCCTACATTCAAGCAAGGTAAAGCAACAGCTTGGGATTACATCAAAACCTATGCCGGAAAGATACCTGGCGTAAAGTTTAATGAGTCAGAATTAAGATGTGATTTTCCTAATGGTTCAAGGATTACCATATTAGGTGGTGAGAACGACCAATCACTTAGAGGAATATTTTTAGACGGATGCGTATTTGATGAAACGCAAAGCATCAGTCCAAATGTATTTCCTGAGGTCATTAGACCAGCATTAGCAGATAGAAAAGGCTGGTGTATATTTATAGGTACACCAAAGGGTAGAAATTACTTTTATGACCTTTATTGCCAAGCCAAAGAAACGAAAGGCTGGTATGGTGGATTATACAAAGCTAGTGAAACAGGGATATTAGACGATGAAGAATTAGGTTCGGCAAAGGCAATGATGTCTGAGGACTTGTATGAACAAGAATTTGAATGTTCATTTCAAGCTGCAATTACTGGTTCGTATTATGGTGCGATTTTAGAGAGGCTTGAGCAAGAGGGTAAAATTACCGATGAACTTTATGACGAAAATATAGACGTTGAAACTTGGTGGGATTTAGGCATGAACGACCAAACAGTGATTTGGTTTGCACAGCGTCATAAGAATGAGATTAGATTAATAGATTACTATGAGGCTTCAGGAGAAGGACTAGATCATTACGCAAAGGTCATTCAAAACAAGCCTTACGATTATTCTACGCATATAGCTCCGCATGATATTAAGGTAAGGGAACTAGGTGCGTTTGGTAAATCAAGACTAGAATCAGCACTAGAGTTAGGGATTAACTTTACAGTTGCTCCGAAATTGTCTATTGAAGATGGGATTGAAGCAGTAAGAAAAGTATTACCTAACTGTTTCTTTGATAAGAACAAATGTGCATTAGGCATTGAAGCAATGAAAGCCTATCAAAAAAGATGGGATGATAAAAATCAATGTTTTAGAAATAAACCTTTGCATAACTTTGCTTCGCACTGTGCAGACGCTTTTAGGACTGGCATAGTGGGTGGTGGAATAGAAATGACGGATTGGACATCAACAATAAAGGTAAACACAAATTATATAATTTAAAATATGGCAAAAGTATCAAACGAAGAATTAAGACATATCATTAATAATGAGATTAATAACGCACTAGGATTTTTAGGTGGAGAATTATCTTCTCAAAGAAAAAAATCATTAGAATATTATTTAGGTGAGAAATTAGGAACAGAAATAGAAGGAAGATCACAAGTCGTTTCAACTGACGTTTCTGATACCATTGAAACTATCTTGCCTAGCCTTATGCGTATTTTTACAGCATCAGACCATACGGCAAAATGTGAACCATTCAAATCAGAAGATGTTGCGTTAGCTGAACAGGCAACGAATTATATTAATTATGTTTTTAATAAAGATAATCATGGTTTTGAAATATTATACACTTGGTTCAAAGATGCGTTACTAGAAAAAAATGGAATTGTAAAAATTTATTGGCATAACGATGAAAGTGTATCACAAGAAACATATAAAAATTTAAATGATACCGAATATCAAGTTTTAGTTAATGATGACAATGTAGAAATTGTTGATCATGAAGAATACGATGATGAAAAAGCACAACAACAATTAGATCAAATGGAAAAACTTGCAGAAATGCAAGGACAAGAAATTGATTTACCAAAACCTAAATTGCATGACGTTGTAATTAAAAGAATGTCTAGCAAGGGTAAAATTAAAATTGAAAATGTACCACCTGAAGAATTTTTAATTGAAAGAACAGCAAAGTCTATTGATGATGCAAATTTCGTAGCTCATAGAACAGTTAAAACAAGATCAGAGTTAATTGAGATGGGTTATGATAAAAATATTGTTGAACAACTCCCTGCAACTCAAATTGTTTTATATAATAATGAAAGATTAACTAGATTTAAAGACGTTGATGAATATCCTTATGATCAAACTCCAGATAAATCTACAGAGAGTGTTGAGTTGTATGAATGTTATGTCAAAGTAGATTACGATGGTGATGGAATAGCAGAACTTAGAAAAGTTACAGTAGCAGGAGATGCTGCTTATGAAATGTTGGATAATGAGCCGGTAGATCATATTCCGTTCTGTTCATTAACTCCAATTCCAATGCCACACAGATTTTATGGTCGTTCAGTTTCAGAATTAGTTCAAGATGTGCAGTTAGTAAAATCAACTGTGATGCGTCAGTTATTAGATAATATGTATCTAACAAATAATAACAGAGTCGCAATTATGGATGGCATGGTAAACCTTGATGACCTTTTAACATCAAGACCAGGTGGAGTCGTAAGAACAAAACAGCCACCTAATCAAGTGATGATGCCAATGCAATCCCAAACGATTTCGCAACAGGCATTTCCATTATTAGAATACTTAGATACAGTAAGAGAAACAAGAACTGGTATTACAAGATATACGCAAGGATTAGATGCAGACGCATTAAATAAAACTGCGACTGGCGTAAATACATTAATGAACCAAACGCAAATGCGTTTAGAATTAATCGCTAGAATTTTTGCAGAAACTGGTGTTAAAGATTTATTTAAAAGAATATTTGAATTATCAGTTAAGTATCAAGACAAAGAAAGAATTGTAAGATTAAATAATCAATACATTCCTGTAAGACCGACTGAATGGAAAGATAGATATAATGTTACGATTAGTGTTGGTATTGGTTCAGGTTCAAAAGAACAACAATTAGTATTACTTAATCAAATTTTAGAAAGACAACTACAAGCGTTCCAACTACAAGGTGGTAGAGAATATCCAATGGTCGCTTTAAAAAATATTTATAATACGCTTTCTAAGATGATTGAAAATGCAGGATTAAGAAATGTAGAAAACTATTTTGTCAATCCTGATATGGGTCAGAAGATGGTACAACCACCTCCACCTCCACCTGTAACACCAATTGAAAAAATTGAATTTACTAGAATTGATTCTGAGAATAAACGTAAACAAGCTGAACTTGAACTTAGAATTAAAGAGTTACAATCTGATAATGCTAAAGCATTGTTAGAATTTGAAACGAAGATAAAAGAATTAGAATTAAAATACAATTCTCAAATTGATTCTGCTGCAATTAAAGCAGAGGCAGATTTAAATAAAGCAATTTTATCATCTCAAGGTAAAGCATTTACGCAATCACAACAAGCAGCGATGAATTTACAGCAACAAATTCAAGGATTAAATGAACAGAGAAGAACAAGACAAGTTGAACCAGGAAGTGAGCAGATCACACAAGGCGAAACAGATACTGGAGAACCCAATATTTAAAGAGTCTTTAGAAGAATTAAAAAAATTATATACAACAAGTTTATTTAACACTGGAGCAAAAGAACAAGATACCAGAGAAAAACTTTGGTTAGCGTATAATGTGGTTGGAAAAGTAGAACAACACATTCAACAAGTTTTAGATACAGGCAAACTAGCAACAAAACAGCTAGAAGATTTTAGAAAAGAAGAAAAATCTAAGAAATTCTAACAGCAGTTAGGATAGGCTAACTCCAAATGGAGAGCTTTAATCATAACAAAGAGGTAAATATGTCAGACAATCAAGCCAACCCTGTAGAGGGAGCTGAAACTGATTTGCAAAATGCTGCAAAATCAATAGAAGGTTTATTGGTCGGAAACCAAGAACCGAAAAAACAAGAACAGGTTTCTCCTGAACCACAAAAAGAGGAATTATCGCAAGATAGTCAACCTCAGGAACAGGAAAAAATGGAAGCTGAAACAGAAGCTCTGGCTGAAGAAGAAGTTTCCGAAGAAGTATCTCAAGATGAAAACTCTGAGAATCAAATACAGGAACAGGATTCCACCTACAAGGTCAAAGTTGCAGGTCAAGAATTTGATGTTACCCTTGATGAGCTAAGAGCAGGTTATTCAAGAGATGCGGACTACCGAAGAAAGACTGAAGAACTTTCAACTGAAAGAAAAAGTTTTCAGTCCGAAGCGGAACAACAAAGGCAAGACTATTCTCAACGCTTAAATGAGTTGAATCAGTTAATGGCTTTGACACAACAACAGCTTAATTCTGAGTTTAAAGACTTAGATTTAGAGAGGTTGTACGAAGAAGACCCAACAGAAGCTGCTAGGCTTGAACATAAGATGAAAAAGAAGCAGGAAAAACTTTCTGAGTCTATTCAAAAAGTAAGAGCAGAGCAACAAAAGCAATTTCAGAATATTGTTTCTGAACAACAAAAGATTTTGGTAAATAAAATACCAGAATTTAATGATTCAGATAAAGCAAGTAAGCTGAAATCCGATATGAGGTCATATTTACAATCTTATGGTTTTAAAGATCAAGAGATTGGACAAATTTATGATCATCGTATTGTTATGTTGGTGAATGATGCCATGAAGTACAGAAATTTTCAGAAAGCTAAACCCAATTTAGCTTCTAAAATGCAAAAACCTGGAAAAGTGTTATCAAGCGGTGTCAAAAAATCAAAAACTGATGAAAACTTTGCTAAGAGGAGAGAAAAGTTGGGTCGTCTAAAGAAAACTGGTAGCATCCATGATGCACAAAGTATTTTTTTAGACATGATAACAAAAAAATAAACAATAGGAGAAAAAACTATGGCACAAGTAAGTGGTACTTTTAGTACTTATGATGCTGTTGGTGAAAGAGAAGACCTATCGGATGTTATCTACAATATCTCCCCAACTGATACGCCTTTCATGTCTGCAATCGCTAAAACAAAAGCGACTGCTGTTAATCATGAATGGCAATTAGACTCATTAGCTGCGGCTAGTGGAGCTAATGCTCAGATTGAGGGTGATGAAGTAGGTTTCTCAGCACCAGCTTCAACAACTAGAAAAGGTAACCAATGTCAGATTTCAACTAAATCTGTATTGGTAACTGGAACATTAGATGCAGTGAACAAAGCAGGAAGAAATTCTGAACTTGCTTACCAAATCTCAAAAAGATCAAAAGAACTTAAGAGAGATATGGAAAGTTCATTAACTGCTAACAATGCACCAGTAACAGGAGATGATTCTACAGCTAGAGAATTAGCAGGATTAGGCTCTTGGTTAAAAACAAACCAATCAGCAGGAGCATCTGGTGCTGCACCAGCGACTTCTGGAACTAATGCTAGAACAGATGGAACTCAAAGAGCTTTCACTGAAGCACAATTGAAAGACGTTATTAAGTCTGTATGGGACAATGGTGGCGATCCTTCAATGATTATGGTTGGTTCATTCAACAAGCAAAAACTATCTGGTTTCACTGGTGGTTCAACTAGATTTGACCCAGCAGAAAACAAAAGATTAGTTGCTGCCGTTGATGTTTACGAATCTGACTTCGGAGCAATGCAAGTTACTCCAAACAGATTCCAAAGAGCTAGAGATGCTTTCGTAGTAACTCCTGATCTTTTTGCGACAGCTTTCTTAAGAGATTTCTCTTTAGAAGACTTAGCAAAAACAGGTGATGCTCAAAAGCAATTCATGGTTGTTGAGTACACATTAGAGTCAAGAAATGAAGCTGGATCAGGTATTATTGCCGATCTTACAACTTCATAATCTTTGATTATAAATAGTGGGGGAGTAATCCCCCACTTACAATTAACCTTTCGTTTGGTCTTTGAAGTCAAAAGGCGGAACGAAGCAAACTAAAGGAAATAACAATGAGAACATTAAACGACTACTTTTTAACAGCTAAAGTTACTGATATTTCTACTGCCGGTTCTTCTTTCGTAGCAGTACCAGATGGTGGAAAAATCATTAAAATTTTAACATCAATTAAAAATGCAATCACTACAGCAGATGCTGCGATTACTTTTGAAATTGGTGGAACTGCGGTTACTGGAGCTGCAATCACTGTAACTCAATCAGGTTCTGCGGCTGGTGATGTAGATTCATCTGAGCCAACTGCAGCTAATTCTGTAGAAGAAGGTGATGCAATTGAAATTATTTCAGATGGTGGTTCTTCAACTGCTTGTGAAATGATTGTTACTTTCGTAATCAGAAGATAATTAAATTAGGGGGTGGAAACACCCCCAAAAAATGAGTATAGATTAAATTAAATAGGAGAAAAAAATTATGGCTGGAAATTCAACTGACCCACTATTCGCTGTCGTATCAACTGAAAAATTATCATACACCGGTACAGCAGATCAAAGTGCAGCTTTTGCAAGTGGCGTTCACCATATTAGAATTGTAGCAACATCAGATTGTCATTATGCAATTGGTGCAAACCCAACTGCAACTGCAAATGATACTTATTTACCTGCTGACACAATTGAAAAAATTAGAGTCAATCAAGGTGAAAAAATTTCTGTTGTTCAAAATTCTGCTGGTGGAGATGCTTTTATAACTTCTTTGTCTAAGTAATGGCTAAGAAAAAGGGAAATGTATTTGGTAAAGTTATTACCTATACAAAGACTCACAAAGGCACATCGCAAGGTCGTAAACCTATTACTTCTACCATGAACAAACATAAAAGACGTTCATGGAAAAAATATAGAGGACAAGGCAAAGCATGAGTAAAAGATTTGAAGAAAAAGATGGTTTAGTAAAAACAACATACCATTCAGATGACATGAATAAGCAAGTCGTCATTGAACGAAATGTTGATTACAAACCTATTATTAATCATAATAAAAAAATGTACACTCAAAATGATGGTTACTCAAAATCAAGAGATTTGAAAAGAGTAGCATCTATTCCAACTTTAGTTTTAGAATTGTGGACTAAGGAATATAATGGAACAGGAAATTGGTTTGCTTTACCAAAAGAAGTACAACAAAAAATTTTAAAAACAAAACTTAATTCTAATGAGTTTCAATATTTTAGAACAGCACCAGGAAGATTATAATGGCATTAAATAATTATACAGCATTAAAAACAAGTGTAGCAAATTGGTTAAATAGAACTGATCTTACAAATGAGATTGTTGATTTCATTTCATTAACCGAAGCAGACTTTAATTCTAAATTAAGAATTAGAAAAATGATTAATGAAGAAGATGTTACCATTAATGCTGAAACAGTAAGTTTACCTACTGGCTTTTTACAAATAAGAAACTTTTTTATTTTATCAGGTTCAACTAAATTACCTTTACGATACATGACACCATCACAAATGGATTCTATCAAAGGAACATCTACGACAGGAACTCCAGAAGTTTATACGATTGTTGGAGATAATTTAAGATTTGCACCTAAACCAGATGCTTCTTACACTGGTAAACTTAATTTTTATAAAAAGTTTGATGCACTATCTACATCCAATACATCTAATTTTATTTTAACAGATCACCCAGCAATTTATTTATATGGTGCTTTATATCATGCTACTAACTTTTTAGGTGGTATAGATAAAATGTTAGTTCAAAAGTGGCAACAAATGTATGCGACTGCAATGGAAAGATTAGAAAGAAACGATAGAGAAGATCAATTCTCTGGTTCACCATTACAAGTTAGATCAGAAGATACCATAAGTTCTAATTTCGGAGGTAGGTAATGCAGTTAAAGTTTGGTGAATGGCTACCAGATCAACCTGAACATTTAAATCCAGGTGCGAATGTTGCAACCAATGTATATTTTGCAAGAGATAGTTATAAAAGATTTCCTTCTTTAGTAAATTACAGCACTAATAATATAGGAGCTGATTGCAGAGGTGGAGGTTCATTTAGAGATAATGCAGGTAATGTCTATAACTTTGTTGCAAAAAATACTGACATCTATCAATTAGATGGTGGAACATTTACATCAAGAAAAGGTTCACTCACTGGAACAAATACAGACTATTGGACATTCACTCAATTTGGTAATTATGTTATTGCAAGTAATGGAGTAGATGCACCTCAATATTATTTGATGGGTACATCAACGAACTTTGCTAATCTATCTGCTATTGCAACAGATGGAACGCCTCCAACATTTAAAGTGTCAGGTGTTATAAGAGATTTTTTAGTTACAGGTAATCAATCATCAAATCAAAACAGAGTACAGTGGTCAGGTATTAATGATATTACAACTTGGACTGCTGGTTCTAAACTTGCTGACTCTCAAGACTTACCAGGTTCTGGTGGAGAGATTGTAGCAATTACATCTGGTGAATTAGGTTATGTATTTAGACAAAACCAAATAGTTCGTATGGACTTTGTAGGTGGTGCGACTACATTTAGATTTTCAGTGGTATCTCCAAACAGAGGTGCAGTCTATGGCAAAACAGTTTGCCAAGACAATAGAAGGGTTTTCTTTTATGCAGACGATGGTTTCTTTGAAATTAATGGTGATACGATAAAAGCCATTGGTGCAGAAAAAGTTAATAGATTTTTTGATTTAGATTTAAACAAAGCATTTAGTGATAGAATATGTGCAGCAGTTGATCCGTTTAATCAATTAGCTTTATGGTTATATCCATCTGCTTCTAATACTACAAATACAACAGGTGTTTGTGATAGATTAATTATTTATAACTATGCAACTGAAAAATGGTCATTAGCAGAAGCTAACGCA
>Ga0213865_10002734_pt1 | contig 11037 bp, 17 predicted proteins | sample PICome_6_FD_160100 | JGI IMG/M metagenome (GOLD analysis project Ga0213865, IMG submission 160100) | Coastal seawater microbial communities near Pivers Island, North Carolina, United States - PICO282 | ecosystem: Environmental > Aquatic > Marine > Coastal | place: USA: North Carolina...
GCAAGGTTCCTTCAGTATGTTCAATCAAAAAAGAAAAAATTCCTCTAGTCAGTTCTGGTGGTAAAAATAAATTCTTCCACTTTCTAATTTTATTATTCTTAAAATTAGAGCCCTCTCCATTTGAAATATCTCCTAAGAGATAGCCTTTGCCTGAAAGTGTTTGATGTGTTTCTTTTAAATTATCTGTTCCAAAAACTATTCCTATTAAGCCTTCCCCAGTTTCTTGAAGGGCATGATTTACTAGCATCGCTCCCAAGCCATCACCCTTGGCAGCTAGAAGTTCAAAATAGGTATTATTGAAATTAAATAAGGAGTTTTCAGTACCGTATTCTGCATGCTCGCCTCTCCATACAGGCTCCGCTCCAAAGATTGTGGAATAATTTTTTTCAGCCTCATCAATATCTGAAACAGCAATAATTAAATGGTCTAGCGTTTTAATCATTATTTAAGCTCTATAAGCTGCCTGTTATAAATGCAGCTTATAGACTTATAAAATAGATATTACTTAACAGGATATATTTCTAAATTAATATCGCCGGTAAGGACATCCATGGTTCCCTGAACATAGTTAATGCCATCAGTGACACTATCGACTGACTTCATATTGAAAACGCCTCCATCCCTAGTCCAGACGCCCATTAAAATACCAGCTTGAAGCTGCCCATCAGGACTCATGCCTCTTCCATGTCCTTTCCAGGTACCTGAATTTGGAATATATGGGTTTTGTGTAAATGTGTAAGAAACATAAACCTTACCATACTGTCCAACATCTGCTGCTGCGCTTGATGCATTAACAGTTACTTCATTTTCACCAACAGTCATCGAGTCAATTTTAAATTTGCCTTCAAAATGATTGCCGCTTACTTCAAATGCATGAGCTCCAATTGATAAGACTAAAGCTAAAGCAAAAATATATTTTTTCATTTTCCTCTCCCAAGAGTTTATTTTTTAGTTAAATTAAATTATATAGGGCAAAAAAAATATATGTGTTTTTGTAGAAAGAATTATCTACAAAAAATATAACTATTTTGTTTTAAAAAATTTTAATCTTCTTCTTTATCTTCTTTCTTAATTTCGACTTTTATTTGAACATCTACATCTTCTAAATTTTTAATGCTCTCAAGATCTAAGCCTTTAATAATATCCATATTTCGTAGAACATCTATTTTCTGGATATCTTCTATATCAAGAAGACCTTCTTCTTCAAAATCTGATTTTATAATCATATGCTTCTTCATAATCTTTTCTTTTTTTGGCTTTACAAAATCATCAAAAAGAATAGCACCCCCAATTAAAGATCCCAAAATTAGTGCTTGTATATATTTTTCATTCATAATTTTTTTCCTATTTATATGACAAGACAATATAAACTATTGAAAAGTTCATCGTTTCTTCCGTTTTAAAGGCCATAGTTGAACTTCTTTTGTAAGTAAGAATCTAATAATAATAGCTGTAATTAAGGGTGTGCTAGATGAGATGAGATGAATTAGCACTTCGTCTTTACTTTTATCTAATGCCGTTGCCAGCAACATAAAAAGAAAAACAACAAACCCTATCCAGTGAATAGTTTTTGCAATATTTTTCTTCAAACTAAAGACTATTTAAATTTTTGACTAAGTCCTGATTGTCAAATTCTTCCATATAATCTAAAGATTTTAGGTTGTCTTCTAACTGCATTGTGTTTGAAGCGCCAAGAATTACTGTTGAAACGTTTTTATTTAATAAGCACCAAGCTATAGCAAGCTTAATAGGATCTAAATTATAGTTCTTTGCGATATCGATATATGCTGAAACCTTTTTCATTCTTTCTTGGCCCCTATCTGAGTCAATCATATGTTTTCTTAGCCATTCATAACCCTTTAAAGATGCCCTAGATCCTTCTGGCACACCTTCTAGATATTTTCCTGTTAAAGCTCCGGATGCAAGGGGAGACCATATAGTTGTGCCCATTTTATATTTTTCAAAAATGGGGTTATATTCAACTTCAAACCTTTGTCTGTCTAGTAGATTGTATTGTGGCTGCTCCATGGTTGGGGGTGTAAGGTTATTTGCTATAGCAAATTCATATGCTTCCTCGATTTCATGAGAAGCCCATTCAGATGTACCCCAATACATTACCTTTCCTTGGGTTATTAGATTATGCATAGCGCAAACAGTTTCTTCTATAGGAGTTTCAGGATCTGCCCTATGGCAAAAATATAAATCTAAATAATCAACCTGCAATCTTTTAAGAGCTTGATTACATGCCTCTGTTACATGCTTTCTGCTTAAGCCCATTTGAGTTGGGAGTGGATTATCGTGAGCCCCAAAGAAAACTTTTGAACTTACACAAAAGGAGTCTCTTGATCTGCCCAGGCTTTTAAGAGCCTCTCCCATTACGATTTCTGACATGCCTCTTTCATAACCTTCTGCATTGTCAAAAAAATTAACTCCTGCATCTAGGCACATTCCAAACATTCTTTCTGCAAGCTTAGAGTCTACCTGCTTGTGAAAAGTTACCCAAGAGCCAAATGAAAGAGCAGAAACTTTTAAACCTGACTTTCCAAGATTTCTATATTGCATATCAATACCTATGGCTTTTTAAATAGAAGGGTCATTCTGTCACTCTCGCCTATTGATAGATATTTATCTTTATCGATATCTTTAAGCCTTAAGCTTGGTGGCAAGGTCCAAACACCCTTTGGATGATCTTTTGTATCTTTTGCATTAGCATTTATTTCTGATTTTGCTACAAGAATAAACCCATGTTTTTTTGCAATTTTAATCGCATACTCTTCGGTAACATAACCGCTTCTTTTCATGTCATCCATGGAAGTTCCAGGATTTGCTCTATGTTCTACAATCCCAAATAATCCACCAGGTTTTAGCGCCTTGAAGCTATTTGAAAATATTAAATCCATTTGTGGTCCTAGCCAATTATGAAGATTTCTAAATGTTAAAACCGCGTCTACGCTGCCTTCCTTTGCAAGCTCTGAGCTTAAGTTAACTATATAAACATTGTCATACGTGGATTTTTCAATAATTTTTTTTTCGAACCTTTCTCGACTTTTTCTAAAATATTCTCTTTTAGAGTCTTTATCAAAATGAGCGGCTATTACTACCCCAGGATTATGAATATAATTTGCAAGAATTTCTGTATACCACCCCCCTCCAGGAGATAGTTCAACAACTCTCATATTTGGTTTTATTTGAAAAAAGGTTAATGTTTTTGCAGGGTTTCTGTATTCGTCACGAGCAATGTTTTTAGGACTTCTATCCTCGCTTTGAATCGCAGCCATAAGATCATGGGCTGAGCTAATTGATGAAAAAGAAAATAAAAAACTTAAAGATAACAAACTTATTAATTTACTCATTCTTTAATTCTAAACTTAATTTGGGAATTTTGAAAAATAATTAATTGTAACCTTTACTTCTCATAAAAAAGATGATAAGTTTGCGTTACATTTTTAGGAGAGATATATGATAAGTCAAAAAAATAACTTAATTATGAATTTAGGATTCGGAATAAGTTTCATTGGTATTGCCATGTATGACCCATTAGGGCTGTTATTTAAAGGCATGGGATTGATATTTGTTGCACTTGGTTTAACTTGCATATATTTTGGCTACAGGCAATTGAATGAAGTTGAGATAATTAATAGGACTGTTGAAAGCTTCGAAAAAAATAGGAGAAAGTAATGGGTCCAGAAATAGTAATACCATCATTGGGAATAATGACAGGAATAATAGTACCGATTGCAGTTTTTGTTTGGTTGTATTTAGAAAGCAAAGATAAGAATAAAACAATTTTAGAAATATCTAAAAACATAGATGATCCATCAAAGCTTGAAGATTTGGTAGGCTTGCTTGATGAAAGAAAAAAACAGCCGATAGACTACAGAAGAAGTGGCGTTGTTACACTATTTGTTGGGATTGGTCTTTTCCTTTTTGGTGTGTTCTTTTTGGGTAACATCTTAAAGGGTGTTGGAGCTTTAGTTGGTACTATAGGCATTGGTCAAATTATTGCTGGCTACCTCTATCCTAATACAAGCGAAGAATTAACAAGCGCCGTTGAAGATTTTGAAAAGAAATAGTTTTGGGAAAAAATCACAAAAAACTTATTAATAATCTTGAGCAGCTGAGAAAAAAAGCTGGATTAACTCAAAGTGATTTATCTGAGAGCGCAGAGGTTTCAAGAAAAAGTATCAATGCCATAGAAAATGGAATCTATGTGCCCTCCACTGTTCTTGCATTAAAGATTGCAAAAACCTTGAGATGCAAAGTAGAGGATATTTTTAAACTACCCAAATAATTTATTAAAAGGAGAGTTTCATGAACAAATTAGCATTTTTGTTTATTACATGTATATCAGCAACATCTTGTGTTAATTTTGATAGAGCATCTAACACAACTAATTACTATGAATATAATATGACGTTTGAACAAGCCTGTATTTTTAAAAAACTACTACCAAGAGCAAAGCAAAGATATACCATCATCTGTTCAAGCTGTGATAGCTGAAAGCGAGATGGATTGCAGTTAAACGTTAGATAACTTTATAGATTAGGAAAAGATAAAATGAAAGATAGTAAAAGAAGTTTTAAAAATTCTGGTTCAATGATTGGTGTTGGAACAGCAATAGGTGCAGCAGTTTTTGCCGCAACAGGAGAAGCAACATGGATTGCAGTCGGTGTTGCAATAGGCGCAGCACTTAGCTGTAGTAAGCCAAAAAAATAACTATTACCTTTTAGTCTCGATACCTTCCTCTTTTGAGAGGAAGGCTCGCGATACATTAACTAATCTCTTACAGAAACTCCATCAAAGTCTATTCCAGCTATTCCATCTGCTCCACAAGTTACCATCTCGGCAGCTCTTTCTGGAAGATCTGTAGAATTCCAAATTTCTAAATCACTAGCTTTTGTTTCATCACTTGACCACATATCCAACCAAACAAAATCAGCTGGCATCTCTGGTTCAAACATTGGATCTAAAAGTGTGTACCAATGATTATCAGAAAAGTCGGAAATAGCATTTAGGTCAGCTCTATAGTCATGTAGTGTATTTTCATCTGATCCTTCATTGAAGTTACAGAAATAGTACGTATGACTAAAAGTATCTGAATCATTCCAAGCTTTAGGAAATCTTCCTACTTCTTGACTAAATAGAAAAGCCCCGTTCTCAATATCATTTGACATTATTCCAGCTATATCTTCCTGCCAAGCGTCTTCATGGTCCGATAGCCACTCTGCATAGCAAGCATCTCTTGCATCTGTTGATGGCCAAACCAACATCCATATAAAATCAAAATTCTCATTCTCTGCTTTTGGGGTTAGAACGCTTGCATTACTTATGGAGCATGAAGTTTGATCAACACGCTCGTTCCACTTTTCAACTAACATTTGAAAGTTTTCTTCAGAGTAATTTGGTCCTTTTGAATGCCAAAAATATTCTAATAAAGGTGGGTTAGAGTTTGGCCAAAGAGTATTTCCATACAGAGCTTCAACTACTAAAACATCGCTGGTGTATTCGTCAAGCTCAATAATTTTTCCGTCTTTAAATTTAAAAGTAAAAACATACTCATTATCATACTCACCATACGCCCCCTCAGCATCACCAGCCATGATAACAGCAGCACTATCTTCATCTGCTATAACATCTAAAGGTGTTAATGTAATTCCGTTAGGTAACAATGCGCCTACCACTTCTAAAAATTCAGTAAAGTAAGTTTCTTTGTCATAAGATTTTTTTATAACTGAGCTTCCTTGAGCATAAACAGGAATTTTTCCCATAAATCTAAACGTGAAGTCTTCATGCATAAATTTTTTTGCCTCATCCGGCTCATTTAAAACAAGATAAATAAAGTTCTCAGCGGCATCAGCATTCTCTTTTGAATTGATGTCACCTTGTGTGCCACCACACGAGATAATAAAAACTAAAACAAAAGGTATTAAAAATAATTTTTTCATAATTCTCCTCCTATATTATTATTGCATAGCTAGAGGAGATTTTAAGAATGTGCCTAAATTTAAATGTAAGGCATTTATATATAATTATTTATCCTAGTTTGAGATTATTTACTACCTGCGTCTTCGTATACTGAAATTGTATCTAGCATAATATAACCAGAAACAAATTCGCCCAGAAAAGTAACGGTTGTAACAAATAAACCAATAATTAAATAAAAATTGAATTTGCTTGAGCCTTGCTTTATCTCATTACAGCCAATCAATATATAAATAATGCCCATGAAGTATAGTGTTAATGCTGAAAAATAGTTATCGGTATAAATGAATACACAGGAAACTATTAATAGTACAAAGGTTAATAAATGTGCATAATTTCTCATATTTTCTCTCCATAAGATGGGATCATAATAGTTAAGCTCGACATACTGGTAAAAGGTTTGGTAATTGGTATTTATTAGATATAGAGTCTGAATCAAGATCTTTTTGCATATCAATAGTTAGGTTAAACCTTTCATCGAATTCAGAAGATTCATATACAATCACTTCAGAAAAGACATCCCTGTAACGATTAAAATAATCTACTCCTATTTCTCTTATAATTCTTTTGTTTTTGGGCCTCTCATTAAAATCAATTGTCTTATCATGTATAACTGGTACAGGGAGCATTGCGAGGCCTCCTGGTCTCAACACTCTTTTAATTTCTGAAATTGCTTGAGTATCATTTTCTACGTACTCTAGAACGTGTGATGCAAAAACTAGATCAAAACTATTATCTGGAAATGGGATATTTTCAATATTAAATTGCTTATCTACATCCTTTCTATATAGATCACCAGAGATATAGCTTTTATATTTCTTTTTAAATAATTTTCTTAAAAAATTTTCTGGTGAAATATGCAATACATCTGTTTTTGCAGCTTTGTTATCGTCATAATGCTTATCAATTACTAACATTGCCATTCGCGCCCTTTCAAGTTCACCACATTTTGGGCATTTAGCTCTTCTACGGTTTTTTTTGTCTAAAAATGGGCCGTAGTAATTACATATTGGGCATTGATATTTATGTTTTGAATTAAAATTAATCAGTTTATAAATTGGTGCTCTAAGCCCTTTTAGAAAATATTCAACCTCTTTAAATCTACCAGTGTTGTAGCCATCATTTTTTCGTATTTTACCCATTTAAAAACTTTGAGTTTTGATTGGTGCTTTTTAGAAATTTAAGATAGATGCCATATATTATGTAGAGGATTGTAATAAATAATATGATCAATGCTGTCCACCATAAAACAACCATGAAGATGTCATCTGGTGAGGTTTGTAAAACTAAGACAGGAAAAAAAAATAGCAAGCAACAAAGTAGCCTTGTTTGATGCAAGATCTTGTTTAACAGAATTTTTTACTGAATGTTTAAACTTATTTAGCATTTCAATTATCGCCCAGATTGGCCTTTATCTTGGCAGATTAATAAAGGGCAAAAAAATAATTTAACTTTTGTTTACTTGGCGCAACAAGTGCACTCGCAGCAACTACAACAATCACACATGAGCTGAGTATAAACTAAATCTTTAGTGATGACACATCTCAATAATGCTTTCAGATTAAGAAATTCTAAATCCACTGGTCATTGTCTGATGTTAATTCACTAACAATATTGCCTGTATTTGAAATACCTCTTGGTTCTATCAGCATAATTTTTGCTTCTTCATCAGCAAAAGGCCTATGTTTTTTCCCTTTAGGAACAACAATCATCTCTCCTTCATTTAATTTAATAGTCTCATTCTCAAATTCAATAGACATGCTTCCTTTTATTACAATGAAGGTTTCATCTGTTTCTTTATGGCTATGCCAAATAAAATCATTTTTAATTTTTGCCAGCTTAAATTGATAATCATTCATCTCTGCGATTACTTTTGGAGACCATAATTCATTAAATTTATTAAACTTTGATAAAAAATTAATTTTCTTCATAATTCTTTACTAAAAATATCGCTATCTTTTTTGAATGACTTAAACTCAAGAGCATTTCCAAAAGGATCTTTAAAAAACATTGTTTTTTGCTCCCCAGGCAACCCTTTGAATCTTAGATATGGTTTGATTATAAAGTTAATATCATTGTCTATTAACTGCTGTGAAAAAGAATCAAACTCTTCCCATTGAAGTAGAATTCCAAAATGAGGAATTGGGACGTCTTTGCCGTCAACTTCGTTAGCAAAACTATACGATGGACCAATATGGCAAACTAATTGATGTCCAAAAAAATCATAATCCACCCAATGCTTGTCAGACCTACCTTCTGTAAATCCAAGCTTAGAGCCATAAAAATCTTTTGCTTTATTAATATCACCAACCGGTATTGCTAAATGGAAAGGCCTAAGGCTCATATCGTATTACTTTGATTCACAAGACTTTTCGATATTAATAGCGGCTAAAAGCAACAGCCCAGCAAAAATTCCTAAATTTTTATAAAAGTTCTGCAATTCTCGATCAGCGTTAACACCCTCATAGGTATTCCAAAAATCATGTAAATTAAAATTAATTAACAAGGTCATTACAGCAAATCCAAGAGCACATATAACAACATGCTTATTTAATAACAAAATAATGCTTCCAGTTATCTGGGCAATACCAGCAATTGTTAGTAATGTTGGTATTATTCTCATATTATGAGCTTCCATTAGGGCAACGTTTGTTTCCCATGAAGTAAATTTACCAATGCCCGGAATTAAAAAATAAAGAGCTAGAAGCACTCTCCCAGCATGCATTAATAACAGTTTCATTTAAAACAAATTAATCTGATTCTATCTTGATGCCATCTTGATAGACTTCTTTTTCGCGAATTTGGCCACTTTCAAAATATGCCTCATAGGTACCTTTACCGGGGCCTTGTAAAATTTCTTTTGCCTGTAGATTTCCATTTTCATAATAAATGTATCCTTCAACAAATGTGGCATTTCCATTTTTATATATGCCTTTAACATCTAACATTCCGCTCTCTGTATAGTGCTCGAAGGGACCATTTAATTCTCCATTTTCAAAAGTACTTCTATAATTAAGTTCTCCGTTTGGATAAAAGTATTCGAATGATCCGTCCTTTATTCCATTTATATAATTTCTTTTTTCTTTAAGAAGACCATTATCATAGTAAGTTTCATAATAACCATCGTTTAAACCATTCTTAAAATTTGATTTTGCGTAGATAGTTCCATTGCGAAAGTACCTAATATGGGGGCCGTCTTTTATTCCATTTTTATATGTCCACATCGATTCTATTTGATTGTTTTCATAAAGATTGATTGTTGTTCCTGAAAAAGGTCTATCGGAATTCATTTCATAATAGAGACCATTTTTTTCGACCAGCTGATTGACATCAATTTCTTTCTGGCCACATGAAATAACAACAAATAGAACTAATAAACTTAATACTTTACTCATAAAAAAACTTTATCATAAGTATGCTTAAAAGTCTTATTAGAATGGCTGCCTAATACTAATAGGAAGTATTATTATTATAATTTTAGTCTAAGTTAGGAATTTTTCTAATTTAAGGTCTTTGTAAGGTTATGTTCTAATCTTCTGTTACTAATTCAGGTGAGTAGAGTTTTAAAATACCCTCACTTTTGGGATGTTCCAGAGATTAAAATTTTAAATGTCTGAATTTCACCGTTTTTTACTGAACCTTCTCACAAACAACATTTGGATTAGGATAATTGCCACTTTCTTTTGTAGGCTCAAAGGATAATTTGTTTTCTTGAATAAACTGAATATGAAAACTATTACTAAAACTAGTATTGCCATTTGAGGAAGTAAAAAAATGAAGCTTATTTAACAAAAGTGTATATGTGCCCTCATCATGACCAGTATCATTTAAAACATCTGATCTACTAATAGTAAATTGTTTGGGTGAATTAAGACTTGATTCCTCATCTAGTTCAGAGAAAGTAATTGTGCCGCTATTGGAATAAAAGTATCCGTTTCCAACTTGTCCATTGCCCCCATTAGCTATCTCATGGCTACTGTCAACAAAATTAATTGATTCTTTGTATGAAATACAATCCCAAACTCCAAGAATGTCTGAGTCTTTAATCTCTCCAACAACTTTTTTTAATTTACCAAATTTAAGATTAAATTCTTCTGCTGAGACAAGATCGCCGGCCTCAAAGTCATCACCTATATCAATATCTGAGTAGGAAAAAGAAGTGAAAAGTAAGGTAAGTAAAAATAATTTATTCATAAAAACTCCTTTATTTAAATTAATTAAACCTGCATACATCAAAAGTTGCTGCGGTATCAAATTCACAATCACTGTCATTTATATACACCGTTAAATTAATTTCATCTGAACCGCCCTCATTGGAAGCGGTTATTGTTGCTGTGTGTATTTCTTGTGTTTCAAAATCTGGAACTATATTAAATGTAACCACTCCTTCCTGGTTGATATTCATGTCTGTGCTTGAAATGGTATAAATAATCTCATCTCCATCTGGGTCGTTTGCTTGAAATGTTCCAATATCTAATGAACCTTCATTTACTCTTACAATTTTATCAACATGATAACCAAAAGATGGTGGTTGATTTGATATATCATTCTCTCCACACGAGGTTAAAAAAAACATAACAAACAATGCTGATAAATACTTGTTCATGGAATTATTCTGCCATAACTGCTTATGAATGTCCTTTTATGTTAAGTTATCAACTTAGGTATTATTCCGATTTGAGCAAGAATACCAAAGACAATCAACAATATAATACTAGAGATTATTTTAAGATTCTTTTTTTGAATCCATTCAAATAAATTATCTATTAATTTTCTTATCCATTTATCAGCTTTATCCATCCACTTAATAGCTTTCCTTGTCCATGTATCAGTCATATCAATTAATAACAAAGAAAATGCTGCGATGATAAGCCACACAAAACCATTAAGTATCATGTCTATAATCCAACCGACCGCAATCCAGTTTACTTCCATACTTATAAAAGTAGCATTATCGATGTCCTGATGAGACCCAAGAAACCAACAAAAGTTAGTGCCATACCACCAATTCTTAAAAACATATTTGGATTCAAAAATGAAAAAACTATTCCGTGC
>Ga0213865_10002738_pt1 | contig 11034 bp, 10 predicted proteins | sample PICome_6_FD_160100 | JGI IMG/M metagenome (GOLD analysis project Ga0213865, IMG submission 160100) | Coastal seawater microbial communities near Pivers Island, North Carolina, United States - PICO282 | ecosystem: Environmental > Aquatic > Marine > Coastal | place: USA: North Carolina...
AAAGAAGTTCTTTATTTCTTGTCAAGTAAAGACAATGATGGAAACCAATTAACATCAGACTTTGATTATCAAATTATTGGTTCCCCACCCAAAGGAAGGTATTGGAGTTATACGTTATATGGAAAAAATTATTTTTTGGTTAACAATGAGGCAAACACTTATACTATAAATAAAGAAAATCTTGATAGAGATAAACCAATACTAATATCATCTACAAAAAAAAATAATAACTGGTTACCTTCTGGAAATGAAAAGCAGTTTCATATTACTTTGAGGATTTATAATCCCGACGAAAACGTTTATAAAAACCTAGAATCATTAGACTTACCAATAATTAAAAAAATAGAAAAATGAAAAAAATATTTTTTTACTTATGGATCTTACTTATAATGAGTGTTTGTTCTTACAATTTAACTATTCACTACATTCCAAATATTGTTTACGGAGTTTTTCATAATAAAATAGAAAAGAACCAAGGTATTGGAGATAACGAAATTAAACACTTTGATATACCCAATTATAAGTCTAGAGATGTCGTAATGCCCAATCCTGATTTTTTATACTCTGTAAGTTTTTATGATTTATCTTCTGGAGACCTTAAGTTAAAAGGAAATATGCCAGATTCCACTTATTGGTCAGTTTCATTTTATAAACCAAATACAATAAACTGGTATGTAAAAAACGATAAAGAATTTAATTCTAATAGGCTAGAGCTTAATCTAACAATCAATAATACAAAAGGTGAAAATATAATTCACTCACCAGTCAAAAAAGGACTTATGATAATAAGAATACTTGTTGAAAACAAGGATCAAAATTCAATAGATTATTATAAGTCTCTTCAAAAAAGCATTACAATAAATTAGTTTTTTTTATTAAATTAGTATTTAAATACTAATTATTGATGAAAAAATTAAAACGTAAAATTCAAAAAATGATTGTTGGACTTATGGGTTCTCCGATTAAAATTGAAACGAATATAAATAACAGGCAAATCAAAACTGTAGCTCCACTTCCAAAAGAAGTTTTTTGGGACACTAACGTTAAAATATATAAAACAAAAAACGGAATTAAATATGTGAAAACACCTGAAAAATGTTTTTCAGATCTTCCTGATTATAATTTTAGTGAAAATTATTGTGATATAAATGGACTTAAAATGCATTATATTGATGCTGGTCCAAGCGATGGAAAAACTCTTTTATTACTTCATGGGCAACCGGTTTGGTCCTATTTATACCGAACTATGATTCACGAACTAGTTGCAAAAGGATACAGGTGTATCGCTCCTGATTTAATGGGTATGGGAAAATCAGACAAACCAATTTCAATTAAGTACCATATTTACGACACTCATTGCAATAATGTTTTATCTTTTATTAAAAAATTAAAACTCAATAAAATTACTCTTTTTTGCCAAGATTGGGGAAGTTTAATAGGGCTTAGAATTGCTGGTGAAAATTCAAACCTCTTCTCTGGTATTATTGCAGCTAATGCTGAACTTCCAAACTTTACTGAAGAATCAAATCCATTATATATTCCAGAGCCGCTAACAATTAACACTAAAATTAAAAGTTTTAAAAAAGCAATGGCATATCACATGTTAAATAATAATGGATTTAATATGGGCATCTTTCAAGTGTGGGTTACTTATTGTATTACGACTCCATTTGTTCATATTAGAGAAATTATGGAACTAAGTTTGTCTAAAGACTTCAAAAAAGATCAAAAAATACTTGACGCCTATGCTGCTCCATTTCCATCTTTTATATACATGGCCGGTCCTAGAACTCTGCCTTCAATGAATGCTGGGATTACGGGTCAAACTTTAAAAGCAATTGTTGGGTTAAAAAAATTTAAAAAACCTTTCTTATCTTTAATAGGGTTACAAGATAAGCTTCTAGGAACACCAAGAATTCAGAAAAAATTTATTAAAATGGTACCTGGTGCTAAGGGTCAAGATCATGAGCAGTTCAAAGAAGCAAACCATTTTATCCAAGAGGACATTGGAGAAATTATGGCTGATAGAATGCATAAATTTATTGTTAAAAATAAAATATAATGAAGAAAAAAATCTTTAAAATAATTGCAACTGTTTTAATATTGGTTATCGTATTTTTTATTTCGCTACCCACTCTATTAAATAAAGCAGGAGTTCATCCTGATTATGATAGTAAAAAATATAATTTCTTAGATAAAAAAGCAGTCATAATATCTACTAGTCACAGTATTTTAAGTAAACCTGGCGAAACAACTGGAAAATTAACTGGAGTATTTGCGTCCGAACTTACTGTCCCTTATTATGAATTTACAGATTCTGGGATTGAGGTTGATATTGCAAGTATTAAAGGAGGTGAAATCCCGATTGATCCCGAATCGTTTTTTTACGCTGTTAAAACAAACTCAGACGACAGGTATCTTGAAGACCAAATACTAAAAGAAAAAGTAAAAAATTCTATTTTAATTGATCAGCTTGAAATTGATAATTACGATATAGTTTTTGTTGCTGGTGGTTGGGGTGCTGCTTATGATTTAGGATATTCAGAAACACTTGGTAAAAAAATTAGTGAAGCTTATTATAACTCAAATTCTATTATTGGTGGAGTATGTCATGGAGTTCTTGGTTTTATAAACGCTAAAGATTCTTTAGGAAATCTTATTATAAAAAACAAAAGAATGACAGGTGTAACAAACAAACAAATAAAAGAATTAGGAATTTTCTATACTCCTCAGCATCCAGAAGAAGAGCTGATAAAAGCAGGTGCTATATTTGAAAGCAAAACAGCATTTAGAGATGTATTGGCTAATTTGACAGTAGTAGATGAAGAATTTAAATTTGTAACCGGACAAAATCAAAATGCAGGACACGAAACTCCTCAAAAAATGATGGAAATTTTAAGAAACAAACAATGAATTTTAATTTTAGAAACGTACTTCCAAAAAGTGCCGATAATGACTTTAAAGGCCATAAGATAGCATTTTGGGGATTTGTTTTATTTACCATACTAATGACCTGGCGTTCAATTATTCATATGTTATTTGAACAGTACGGGTTTCATGAAATCGGAAGCTTTGTTACTATTTTAGGGGAACCTGACCCTATGCCATTAATTTATAGATTTTTTTCTTTGTGGGGTTTTGCTCAACTGATTTTTTGTTTGGTTTGCTGGCTAGTAATTTTTAGATACAAATCATTAATTCCATTAATGTATATGATTTGGCTGTTTGAGTGGGGGTTTAGAACTTTTGGTTATCCTTTAATTAGAGATCAAATTGCTTTTCAAGAGTTGTATACGAACAACATGACACCTGGTGTGTCATACGCTCCATATGTTACCCTACTTTTGATTATTTTATTTGGACTCTCTATATTAGACAGAAAATAATGAGAAAATTTTTTCTTTTAACAGCAATAGTTGAAATTCTAGCAGGTCTTGCTTTATTTTTTGCTGCTGATAAAATACCCGATTTAATTAATGCTAATCCACTAACCATAGGTTTCGCTAAAATGTATGGGGTAGCTGCATTTTCTATAGGACTTTTTGCGTTGTACTCTTGGAAATTTTTTAATTCAAAAAAACTACACATTCCCTTCTTGAGTATTTTTTCAATTTTTAATATTGGAATTGCTTTTGCAGTTATTCAGTCCAACTTAAATTTTGGGTTTGAAAATCCCGCACCGGGGTATTTTCACTTAATCTTAGGATTAATTGGAATTTATTTCATTTTAAAAACAAAGAAATTAAATAATAGCTTTAACAAGAACTTTTTTTACTTTTTTCTGCTTATTATAACAGGAATTCTAGCTTCAAATAATACTCTCTTTGCATTATCTAGAATTTTTAGTGATGAATCAATTTTAAGAGTAATAATTTTATTTTTAATTTTTGTTTTTCCAATACTAAACTACCTAAATAAAGTAGCTGAAAATAAATTTAATTCAAAACTAAAAAGAATACTGTTTATCACTTTGATCGGGTCTATTTTAGCTTGGATTATTCAGCTAATTGAAATTAATTTATATCATTTTGAAATTGGTGTTGATTCTCCAATTGGTTTATTTGAGGATGAATTCATTAGAACTATCAAATTCATATTTCCTACACTAATAATAGCTGAGATTATTTGGTTGTATTTAAAAAATAGAGCCAAAGTTTTTTATTCTGGAATTACTTTAATTATTGCTTATTTATTTATATCATTTTATAATTCTTTTGTTTTTACAGACGCTAAACCAGCTATATACCCCGACACAACATTAAAGAACTATGATGAACTACCCAATGTAATTTTAATTGTGGCAGACGACTTAGGTTTTAATGATATATCAGCTAATGGAAATAAATTAATCGAAACTTCAAATATTGATCAAATTGGTCAAAATGGAATCAATTTTACTAAGGCTTACGCAACAGCATCGGTTTGCGCACCATCAAGAGCTGCATTTTTGACTGGTAATTATCATCATAGGTATGGTTTTGAGTTTTTACCTGATTTATTTAATTACAGCCCAAGAGTTAGAAAAGCAGATTTTAAAAGATTTGGACATCAAGATAATTTCAAAATGTGGTACGAAAAAGATGTTCCTATTAACCAAAGAGGTTTAGATCCCTATGTAAATACAATAGGGGATTATTTAAAAAAAATGGGGTACCAAACTTCTGTTATTGGTAAATGGCATATGGGCACACACTCGAAATTTAGTCCTGTAAATTATGGGTTTGACTATCATTATGGAATTACTGGGGCTGGATCTCTTTATGCTCCTAGTAGTAAAAAAAATATAGTTGAATCAAAACAGACTTGGGATTTTGCAGATTTCATAACATGGCAAGTAACAAAATATTACACATTAGAAAATGGAAAAAATTCAATTCCTGAAAATTCAGAATATCTCACAGATGTTTTTACAAAAAAAGCTGTTAATTACATTAAAGAAAATAAAGACAAACCTTTTTTCCTTCATTTATCACATATGGCACCACATGGGCCTTTTCAAGCTCAAAAAAAGTATTATGATTTATTTTCTCATATTGAAGATCACAATAAAAGAGTTTACTATGCTATGATTAAAAATTTAGACGATAGTGTGGGAGAAATTAAAAAAACTCTTGAAAGGGAAGGAATTTTAGACAACACTTTAATTATTTTTACTAGTGACAATGGAGGAGCAACTTACACAAGAGCTACTAACAACTCCCCTTACATTGGTGGAAAAATGTCCAATTTTGAAGGGGGAACTGTTGTTCCCATGATGATACAATGGAACAATAAAATAAAGCCTCAAAAAAATTACACTCATATGGTTAGTTTACTTGATATTGTACCCACCATTTTAGATGCTGTAGAATCACCTTCTTTAGTTAATAAATACGATGGAGTATCATTACTTCCTTTTTTTAAATCTGAGAATAAGAAACCTCACGATGAATTATTTTGGAAAACAGGGTATGTGAAATCCATTGTTTCTGGGAATTATAAATTACATATAAATGAAAAAGAAAATTTTAAATTTTTGATTAATTTAACTGATGATCCTGGTGAACAAAATAATTTGATTTCAGTTTATCCAGAAAAAGCAAAGGAACTAACTTTAAAAATAAACGATTGGAGTAAAGATTTACAACAACCCAAATGGGATTCAAATGCTGATGTATCAATTCCTATTGATAATTCTGAAAATTCAAAAAGATATTTTTTCCCCTGGTAAATACTTATGAATAATAAAAACTTAATTATTGAATCCGTTTCAAACGGACCATTATTTGGACAGACTTTTAATGTAGAGATGTTAAATAGTTTACCCTCAATAAAAAGAAAGTTTATTTTATCTAGAATTCCTTTTATCCCATATTCATTAAAGTCTAAACTTTTTTCTTTAAGTAAAAAGGAAATTAATAGTAATGGTTTGATTTTACATGGGGGTGGTCCAATTTATAGCAATGGAACAATTTCTGAAAATGAGTGTAGAAATCCTTTGGAATTAGATCCAAAAGATCCAAATTTTATTGAAAAAACATCTGGTGGTTTAAAAATAGTTGATAATGATCCAATGGTTCAAACAGCAAAATATTCAGATAGAGTTATTGGAAATTTTACAGCTATGAATAGATTTTTTACTGATATTTCAAGTGAATTTATAGCTAGTTCTATTAATAGAAAATTGATCCCAACAAGTTCAAAAGACCAAATAATTCAAGCCTATATTAAAAGTGCTGAAGAATGTGAAAAATTAACAGATAAAATTATACTTGAGCAAACTGCAACCTTTTCTTTTAGATCAAAAAACTGCGCAGATGTAAACGAACCTGCAAAGGATACAATAACAGGAATAATGTTATTTGTATGGGGTATTAAAGGACAAGTATTTAATGGAACAATAATCGGAGGTACAGGAAAATTTAATGGAATTAGTGGAGAGTTCACAAGAGAAAGGCTACTGGCTCCAAATTTTTCAGGAGCTGAAACTTTTAGAATTTCATTTCCAACAAATTTAAAGCCTGATTATTATCCCCAGTAAAGATTAAAGATTTTTAAAGTCCTTATCTATTTTTTTTGAAATTTCTTTTTGTTTTGACTTGTACCTTTCTAGTCCTTTATTGGTTAAATAAGGATAGAAATGACCCATTATTTCATCTAATATTTTATGATATCTATCTTTAGAGTCATCTAAAACCTCCCAAGTGGTTAAGGAAGAAGAAATAATGGCCCAATTATTTCTGGCAAATGTTCTGTACTGGCCATCAAACGCTTCTTTTTTCATGTAGCCATTTTTAATACTTATGTTGATGTACTCAATCGAAAATTTTTCATTAATGATTATTACATCCTTATAAACCGATTTAGCATTTGGAACTAAATTTATAATTTCAAGAATATCTCTAAAGAAGAACCTGTAATTAAATAAAAAAATAAGATTATTTCTTAAAATATTGTAAAGTGACATATTCTTTAAAGATTCTCTTTGAGTATTTTCGATTTCAACTAATTTTCTAATCATATAATAAATTATATACTCCATTAAATCTTTCTTTGTTTTAAAATGATACGTTAAATTTCCTGGGCTTATATCATTATATTCAGCAATATCTTGTAATCTTACATTAGCCAATCCTTTATTATTAAATAATAAAATCGAACTTTCAACTATTTTTATTCTTGTACTACTCACTTTAAACTATAAGACTTTGTATAATTAGTATAAAAATACTAAATTTATAAGGAACTGTTAACTTGTAAATATTAAACTGAATATGAAAAACATTTTTCCTGATCCATCAAAATTTAGTGATCATGAAAATACGAATAAAATCGTATTACTCATATTCATAAAAATTATTAAACCTAAAGTAAAGGAAGAATTAAAAAGCAATCTTCTAACCAAAAAATTAAACATAATTAATTGGTTTGACTGTCATTACACTAATATTGGTAAAGAAGATTTTTGGTCAGATGTTTTAATAGTTGAATTTAAAGACAAAATTGAACTCGAAAAATTTTATAAAAACGATTCAAGTAGAATTGATTTAAAGGCAGTTCAAGTATTTAATGTTTTACCAAAAAATTTGCCAAGACTCTTTGTAAATTTTTTAAAATTATTAAGACCTATTGGTTATTTTTTTGAACTAATAAAGTCATCTAAGACCGAGTTACATAACCTCAGCAATTCCAAATCAAATATACTTCCAAGTAAAAAACAAGCAGAACGCTTATTAAATGAAAAATCAACAAAAAAAGCTTACATGATTAATCTTCTTGAGTTAAAAGAAATGGCTCAATACAAAGACAAATCCATTTCGATTACTGGAAGGGAAGCATATGTTGAAAAATATGGTCCACAGGCTTTTAAAAGTGTAATCCTACTAGGTGGTGATTTTGCATTCAATGGAAGAATTATTGGTGATTCATTAATCGAATATAATGTACCATTAGATACAAAAGGTAAATGGCAAGCTGTAGGAATTGCCGAGTATACTAAAGCAAGTAAAATGCTGGAACTTGAAAAAATACCTGGCTATTCCAAAGGTTTAGTGCATCGTGAAGCTGGTTTAAAAAGAAATTATAATTTGTACGCTACTAAAAATATATAAAAATGAATTTTGAACTGAGTGAGGAACATTTAATGATAAGACAAGCGGCAAGAGATTTTGCTCAAAACGAGCTTAAGGAGGGTGTTATTGAACGTGACTCAAAATGTGAATATCCAGAGAAACAAGTCAAAAGAATGGCTGAGTTGGGCTTTCTTGGAATGACCGTATCAACCAAATATGGAGGAGGCGGAATGGATACAATTTCATATGCCTTGGCTGTTGAAGAAATTTCAAAAATCGACAACTCTTGTTCGGTAATTTTGTCGGCTCATAATTCATTAGCTTGTTGGGGAATTGAAGAATATGGAACTGAGGAACAAAAAGAAAAATATTTAAAACCTCTTGCTATTGGACATAAAATTGGTGCCTTTTGCTTGTCCGAGCCAGAATCGGGATCAGATGCAACTCAACAAAAAACAACAGCGATTGATAAAGGTGATCATTATGTTTTAAACGGAGTCAAAAATTGGATAACTAATGGACTAAAGGCAGATATTTATGTAATTATCGCTCAAAGCAATTCAGATTTGGGACACAGAGGAATTAATGCATTTGTTATCGACAGCAGTACAAATGGAATTTCTTGTGGACCAAAAGAAGATAAATTAGGTATTAGATCCTCTGACACATGTTCGGTTATTTTTCAAGATGTTATTGTTCCAAAAGAAAACAGACTAGGACCAGAAGGTTTTGGATTTAAATACGCAATGAAAACGTTAGAGGGAGGAAGAATTGGTATAGCAGCCCAAGCTCTTGGATTAGCAGAAGGAGCTTATGAAATGGCACTGGAATACTCCAAACAAAGGAAAACATTTGGAAAACCAATTAGTCAACATCAAGCGATCTCGTTTAAACTAGCCGAAATGGCAACAGATATTGAAGCAGCTAGACTTTTAGTCTACAAAAGTGCAAATAAAAAAGATCGAGGAGAATCATATGGCTATTCAAGTTCTATGGCAAAACTTTATGCTTCTGATATGGCTATGAAACATACCGTTGAAGCTGTTCAAATTCATGGTGGTAATGGATTTGTCAAAGAATATCATGTTGAAAGATTAATGAGAGATGCAAAAATTACTCAAATTTACGAAGGGACTTCTGAAATTCAAAAAATCATAATTTCAAGAAATTTATTAAAATAATGAAATCAAAAACAAAACAATTTTTAACTGATACAGGAGCTTCAATCCCGGTTATTTGTGGTCCTATGTATCCAGGATCTAACCCTGAACTGATTGCAGCAGTTTCTGAAGCAGGAGGTTTTGGTGTGGTTCAACCTGTAGCTCTAACATCGTTGTATGGACATGATTTTAGAGAAGGTTTAAAGCTTATAAAAAAACTTACAAAAAAACCTTTTGGTGTAAACTTTACAATTTTTGGAGGCGCTAATAAAAAATACCACAACCAAATGAAAGAATGGATGGAGATTTCCATTGAAGAAGATGTTAAATTTTTTCTTACCTCTCTTGGAAAACCGCACGAAATTGTAAAAATTGCAAAACAACACGGAATAAAAGTTTATCACGACGTACCAAACAAAAAAGTTGCACTTGCCATGGTAGATTGTGGAGTTGATGGATTAAACTGTATAAATTGGAGAGCTGGAGGACAAACAGGCATTCAATCGGCAGAAAAATTTATTGAAGAATTAAAGGATGTAAAGATCCCACTAATATGTGCTGGTGGAATTGGAAATAGAGAGGACTATAATAAGGTTTTAGAAATGGGTTATGCAGGTGTTCAACTTGGAACTAGGTTTTTAGCTTCTAAAGAATGTATTGTAACTGATAGTTATAAGCAAGCTATTGTTGATTCTGAGGAAAAAGATATTGTTTGGACTAATAAAGTTGCTGGAAATAATTCCTCTGTCATAAAAACAAAAGACATATTGAAAGGGGGTCTAAGAACAGGACCGATTATTAATTTTATGCTCAAAAGACCTAAACTTAAAAAATACGCAAGAATGTATTTAATGAGTAAAGGCCTGAGAAATTACAGTAAAACTGCGTTTGATGATAATGTTCAATTTTGGCAAGCTGGAAAAGGAGTTGGAGGAATTAAATCAATTGAGAGTTGTGAAGATATTTTAAATGAATATAAAATTTAATGAGAAAGAATTTTTTTAAACTTATTATTGTTTTTATTTTAATTTCTGTGGCAATTGGAATATGGTTTTCTCAAAACTGGTATAAAATGCCAAAATATATATCGAACTTAAAAAATCCAACTATTGAAAATGTAAAAATTGAGTGGGAAAATGGACCTGAAACCAGAACTAACTTTAAACCAAATATAATCGTTGTTCTTGTCGACGATCTAGGCTTCAATCAGATTAGTTCTTATGGTGGAGGAATGTCAAATGGAAATTTCAAAACACCCAATATTGATAATTTAGCTAAAGATGGTGTGTTATGTACAAATGGATACTCCTCTAGCCCAATTTGTTCTCCATCCAGAGCATCTCTTTTAACAGGAAGGTTTGCTACTCGATTTGGATATGAGTTTACTCCAACTACCTCTAGTATGATGAAGGCAATAAGTCTTTTTTCAAAGAAAAATGAGGTAGCTGATGGTATTTATTACGATAAAAGAGAAGAAAATATTATTGATATTGAGCAAATGGGCCTTCCACAATCCGAAAAAACTATTGCAGAAATGCTAAAACCTGAAGGTTATCATAACATTCATATTGGAAAATGGCATCTGGGTCACTCCAAAGACTTTTTACCAAGAAAACATGGTTTTGATGAAAGTCTCAGAATAGATCAAGGATCATTATTTTTACCAGAAGATGATAAAAATGTAATTAACGCTAAATTAGAATTTGATCCGATTGATAAAATACTTTGGGGAAATCTTCCATATGGTGTTAATTTTAATGAAGGTCCAAGAATGAATCCCGATGGACACTTAACCGATTATTTAACAAATGAAGCAGTAAAAG
>Ga0213865_10002741_pt1 | contig 11029 bp, 8 predicted proteins | sample PICome_6_FD_160100 | JGI IMG/M metagenome (GOLD analysis project Ga0213865, IMG submission 160100) | Coastal seawater microbial communities near Pivers Island, North Carolina, United States - PICO282 | ecosystem: Environmental > Aquatic > Marine > Coastal | place: USA: North Carolina | collected...
CCAATCAAACGGTAATTATAACAAGGCTTGTGACTTAATTTACCAAGATAGTGAAGATATTCAGTTTGAAAAGTGGTTTGTTGTTTGGATTCGATCTGCTTTTAAAGCCAAAGGAAATAAAAGTGCTATCCATGATCTTATATCATGGTCAGAGGAAATAGCCAAAACCGGTAGGGAAACACAAAAAAAGTTTCTAAGGTTTTGTCTGAATTATTTTAGGCAAGCTTTATTGCTTAATTACAAAGCAAATGAGTTGGTATATCTTGAACCAAAATCTGAAAACTTCAAATTAGAGAAATTTGCTCCTTTTGTCCACGATAATAATATTTTGGAAATTTCAAAAGAAATTCAAGATGCTGTATACCATATTGAGCGAAATGGAAATTCTAAGATAATTCTTACGGACTTATCTATTAAATTAACTCGACTACTTCATAAAAAAAGCCAAGCATAAGCTTGGCTTTAATTTTATATAAACTTAAGCTATTCTTTTGTGCCAGAACTATCCTCTTCCTTATTAAGTTCTGCTATAATTTTATCTGTAATATCCTTAGCGTCAGACCCATAGAGAACACTACCCGCTTCATTGGCGCCTAGAATAAAAGTATATCCATTTTGTTTTCCGTAGTCTTTTATAAACGTTTTTACTTGTTTAACCAGAGTATCAATTTCCTTTTGTCCTTCTTCCTGTAATAGCTTTTCCTCATTACCAAGTTGATAATCCTGCATTTGTTTTTTCTGAACTAGTGCATTGTACTCTTCCTCTGCTTTGTTTTGTTTCATTTTAGCAGCGCGCGATTGAAACAATTGTGCCTCAACTTGAATTGCTTGCTGCAAGCTGTCAGCTTTTTTATTAAAGGTTTCTATTTTCGCTTTGAATTTCTCCTCAAAGTCTTTTTTCTTTTGATATTCATTAACAACTTTAGCATTATCAACAAAAGCTATTTTTTGTTCCTCCTGACAAGCCATTGTTGTCAAGGTAATAAACAATAAAAGGATTAATTTTTTCATAATTTCATTTTCGTATAAATCTTTGCAAATGTAAAAAAGTTAGAGTGTGAAATAGACTTTTTTGTAACTATATACAAAATCAATAAATATTAAGTTCCTTATTAATAATTTCAATAAAAACCGGAGCCAAATAAAGCTGTTTAACACCCTTTTTTAAATTAGATGGTTAACGTGTTGCTGGTGGGGCCAAAAAGCCATTAAAATGATTCTTTGGTCTTAATTAGTTTGTTTTAAGACATAAATTAAAGAAGAGTAGTCATTATTGTGCCTTGCCCGGTAATTAGATTTTAGACCAACCCAAAATGCTTTAAACGGATTCATATATCCTGTCTTATATTTTTCAGAAAGCAAACTAACATAATAGGCGTCAAAAATTAATGGTGTAATTTTAATAAGTGTAAAATTCTTCTTCTGAAATAATTTATTGATTGATTTTCTCGAAAAATGCCAAAGGTGTCTTGGAACATCATATGCCGCCCAAAATTCTTTATAGTGGGTAGCGTCATAACTTTTATAATTAGGAACCGCTATAATCAATAATCCGTTTGGTTTTAACAGCTTTCTGAAAAGTTGAATGTGAGTGTCTAATTTCGGCAAATGCTCTAAGACATGCCACAGTGTAATAACATCGAAGGAGTGTTCTTTCAGCTTAGCAAGGTGGCTAATTTTAAAAACGTTTTGGTTGGTTTTGACATTTGCAATTTTTCTTGCTTGCTCGTTAGGTTCAATTCCAGTAACTGTCCAGCCATCTGTCAACGCTGTTTTTAGAAAATCGCCCGTGCCACATCCAACATCTAAAAGTTGTTTTGATTCATTTCCAAAGGAATTGATTAACCGCAATTTCTTTTTTAAGGCTCTGGATCTAATTAGGTGGTATACACGCTCAAATAAATTTCGCTTAGAATCCGTGTGTGAAATATAATCTTCACTTTTATAGTATTTAGATAATTGATCCTTATTTGGCGCAGGAAAGGTTTCAAGCATTTCCGTGTCCTCATTAAAAATCAATTGAAATTCTTCTCCAGAAACTGAATGGTCTTTTACCTTTAAATAAGTTAATCGGTTCATTTTTCCATTCATTTTTTAAACATAAACGTTTAAATGTTTCACGTGGAACATTAATTATCTCCCTAAATAAACTAATAAAACAGAAATGTCGTTTGGTGATACACCACTAATTCTTGACGCTTGAGAAATGGTTACTGGTTGAATTTCTGTTAATTTTTGCCTAGCCTCCATACTCATAGATTTTAATCTTGAATAATCAAACCCTTTAGGGATCTTAAGATTTTCTAGCCTATTCAGTTTGTCAGCGTTATTTTTTTCCTTTTCAATATAACCCGCATACTTAACTTGAATTTCTGTCTGCTCAATAACTTCAAGATCTAAATTGTTTTTTTGGATATATTGATCTACTGCTTTGAACTTTCTAACATCATCAATTGTAATATTCGGTCTAGCAAAAAGCCTGAACATCTTGTCTTGTTGTTTTACGGGTGCAGAATTTTTTGATTCTAAAATAGGGTTTGCCTCTTCAGGCTTTACGCTTGTTTCTCTAAAAAACTGAACAAAGGCATCTGATTTCTTTTGTTTCTCCTCCATTCGCTCTAGCCTCTTTCCTGATGCCAAGCCAAGATCATACCCCTTTGGTGTTAATCTAAAATCTGCATTGTCTTGTCTAAGCAATGTCCTGTATTCTGCTCTTGAGGTGAACATTCTGTAGGGCTCCTCTGTTCCTTTTGTGATTAAATCATCTATAAGTACACCAATGTATGCTTCATCTCTTTTTAAGGTAAAAGGGTCTTTTTCCTGCACCTGTAAGCTAGCATTAATTCCCGCCATAAGACCTTGCGAAGCCGCTTCTTCATAACCTGTTGTTCCATTTATCTGCCCAGCAAAAAATAACCCATCAACCAACTTTGTTTCCAAAGTTTGTTTTAGTTGGGTTGGTGGAAAATAGTCATACTCAATTGCATAACCAGGCCTAAAAAATTTCACATTCTCAAAACCAATAACTGATTTTAATGCCTTAAACTGCACATCCTCTGGCAAAGAGGTTGAAAAACCATTTACATAAACCTCAACAGTATTCCAACCTTCGGGCTCAACAAACAACTGGTGCCTGTCCTTGTCGGCAAATCTGTTTATTTTGTCTTCAATGGAAGGACAATATCTAGGACCCACACTTTTAATTCTGCCATTAAACATTGGTGAACGATCAAAACCTTCTCTCAACAAATCGTGAACCTCTGTGCTAGTATAAGTCATATGACAAGACCTTTGTTTTGTCAGTGGTTTTGTAATATCTAAATAGGAAAATTTCTCAGGGTCTTTGTCACCAGGTTGTTCTATCATTTTAGAATAATCTAAAGAACGACCATCAACTCGAGGGGGTGTGCCTGTTTTCATTCGTCCAGAATCAAAACCAATTTCTATAAGCTCTTCCGTTATTCCCGTTGCGGCCCTTTCTCCGGCACGACCACCACCAAAGTTCTTGTCGCCTATGTGAATCAATCCATTTAAAAAGGTGCCATTGGTTAGTACGACAGATTTAGCCTTAACCTCAATTCCAAGAGAGGTTTTAACACCAACAATCTTGTCGCCCTCTAATAAAAGCCCAGAAACCATTTCTTGATAAAAATCTAAGTTAGGTGTCTTCTCAAGCAACAACCTCCAGTCTTCCGCGAAACGCATTCTGTCACTTTGCACTCTGGGGCTCCACATGGCGGGGCCTTTAGATTTATTAAGCATTTTAAATTGAATGGCTGATGTGTCAGAAACAATACCGCTATAACCACCCAAAGCATCTATTTCTCGAACAATCTGCCCTTTGGCTATTCCACCCATTGCAGGATTACATGACATTTGAGCAATGTTTTGAAGGTTCATTGTAATCAACAAGGTTTTGCTTCCCATGTTAGCCGCCGCCGCCGCCGCCTCGCTTCCTGCATGACCCGCACCTACAACTATAACATCATAAACATCACTAAACATTCTTTTCTAGTTAAACTGTTCCACGTGGAACAAAAATTAGTTCTAAATAAAAATTTTGCAAATATACATTGAAAAGCTAATAAACACTAATACCGAGCAACGTAGTAATCCTCTTTGGCCCGCATAGCGTTAACCTCATTATCTAACTTATCTTTGTAGCCACAAAAATGTAGAATACCATGTATCAAAACGCGTAATAATTCAGAATTAAAATCAACCTCAAATTTCGTGGCGTTTTCCCTAACTCGATCTACAGAAATAAAAATGTCACCGTGTAGCTGTTTTCCTACTCTATAATCGAAGCTAATAATATCTGTGTACGTATCGTGATTTAAATACTGAAGATTAATCTTGTGCAAGTATTCATCTGTACAAAACACGTAATTTATTTCGCCTACAAGAAATTCCTCCGCAGCTACTGCTTCAGCAATCCATTCTTTCAATCTCTTTTCTTCTTCTAGATGTAAAATAGTTTCGAAATTAAAATTTATCATCTGTGCTTTTAAAATATTCTTGAATCTTCATCTTTAAATGATTTCGCAAAGGTAGTTCTTGCCTGTTCAATATTTCTGTAGTATTAAAATATTGTTTTGCTGTTGGGATTTGATTTGTATTCGTTTTATTGAAATCTTCTGTATTTGTTTTAGATTCTCGCTTAGAATCCTGGCCTTGTAAAAAAGTAGCGTTTTCAAGTTTAAGTAACTGATGCTGAAGATCCATCATTTTCTGTAATGTTTGATTTGTAAAACCATAATTTAGAAGATCCAATTCAATTTCCTCCATCTCTTTAATTAACTCTCCTGCAGATTGTATTTCTCCATCTTTTAAAATTTTATCTTCTAGTGCCTGTCTTAACTGTTGCTGGCGTTGATAAATCTTAAATAACTCCGCGTTTTGTTCTTCATTGCCGCCCTCTCCATAGCCATCATTCTTTTCTTCTGTACCATTTCCACTATTACCTGATTTACCGTTTTTAACATCTTTACCGCTCTCACCCTCCATGTTATTGTTTGAGTCTCCTTCACCGTTCTGTTGTCCAACAGCACCATTTTTACGTTGGCCCCCATTTTGGTTGTCTTGTTCACCCGACTGACCCTCCGTACCACTTTTACCTTGTTTTCCTTCCTTTTCTCCCTGACCCTTTTGTCCTTTATCTCCTTTTTCGCCTTCTTTTTCACCCTCACCCCCTCTGCCTTCTTCGCCTTGCTTTCCACTTTCATTCTTCTTTACGCCCTCCTCCATCTGTTTGTTTAGCTCCTCTTGCGACATGATAATATCCTGCAACTGTTCTCCCTGACCACCTCCAGAGCCAGGAGAAGGGTTCATGGCCATTTCCATATTATCCAATACATCACTCAAAAAGCTAGATATTTCATTACTAGCGGTAATCGTATATTGCTGAGAGGCAATCCCCTGATATAATCTGTTCTCGGTTAATTGATCTAAAGATTTGTCAATATTAAAATAAACCTCTGTTATTTGTGTATTAACCTTTTCTGAAATCTTAGGTTGTCTTAGTGATAATGCGAATAAACTGTCGTCAACATGTTCAAAATGCTCTCTTAAATTGCTCTGTTCAATTATATATTTTCCGTATTTATTATTGTCAATATTTATTTCTTCAAATGTGTTCATTAATGCCTCTTGGTCAAAGGAAAACAACAAGAGGTTTTCGAGAATTTGCCTCAACATATCAATATCCTCAGAAGCTTGGTCGCCACCGCCTCCACCTCCAGATAATGACTGTTTCATCATGTCGCCCAGCTGTTTCATTTTCTTGGAGGCCTTTTTTTGACGCTCTCCCGCTTTGTTAAGCTCCTGTTCCGATTCTGGTGTTGGCTCACCCTTTTCACCTTCAATTTCTTCCTTTTTTTCTAAAGACTCCTTGGCCTCTTTTTGGTCATAGTTAATTTCGCTTTCTATGAATTCATCCCTTGGAACACTGATAGGCTTCTGAAGCCTTCTGTCGTCACGCTTTAGCGCGTCTATATCTTTCTGAATTTTTTCAAATTCCTCGTTTAACCTCTCTTGGTTTTCTTTTGTGTTTTCATTTTTCTTTTTAACTGACTCTTCCTGTTTTTTTGCTAAATCCTCCAATTGATTCGCAATCTTTTCGGTCTTTTTCATAACATAAAAACGCTTTGTGAGCTCCAACAGCTGTTTCATACTGCGTTTTTTGTTTTTGTTTTGCTTTGCAAGTTCTTCAAGCTTTTGAGTGAATTCCTCTTTGTTTATCTTATCCTTTAATTCCTCAAGTTCTTTTAATAGTTCCTCGTCTTGTTTAAGTTTTTCTTCATTTTCTTTTAGGCGTTCTTGTAAATCTTTTTTAAACTGATCTTCTTCTTTCTTTTCGTTCTGAAATTCTTCAAGGTTGTCTTGTAGTTTTTTGTTGAAGTTTTTCATCAGCTCCTCCTGTTGCTTTTGTCGTTTCAGAAATTCTTCAAATTTCTTTTTGTCATTAAAATTAAGTTGATCTTTTTCCTTTTGTGTTTTTGAAAATTCTTCTAAGTTCTTATCCTGTTCTTCAAGTTTTTCAAACGTTTTACTAATATCGTTTATAGTCTTATTCTGCTCCTGTAATTGCTTTTGTTCCTCTTCTTCTGCAGTTAATTTTCTATAATTAAATACACTACTTTTGGTGCGTTTATATCTATTTATACCATCATTATCAAAAACCTCAAAGTAAAGCTGGTAACCAACACCTTCTTTTAATTCTAATTGATCGGGGAACGAACTTATAAACTCACTGAAATTAGAATTTGAAATAGAAATTGGTTCTGTGTGTTTACTTGACTCATTATTTAATGGATAATAGACTAGTTGTAGCTTACTGAGCCCGTGGTCATCACTCGCCTGTCCATAAAAATAAAGCGTTTGATCACCTAAAGTATCCTTCTGGACTTCAACCTTTAGTTCGGGATAAGCATCCTTCACAACATTTATACTATAGGCTAAATTTTCATGGTCTTTTAGTTGATTGTTGCTCGTAGAGATACTATAGTTATAGTTATTAAACAGGCGTTTCTGTGCGCTGAAACCACTTTCTTCTTTTGTAAACCTCAAGGTGTCCTCTGCATAAATATTAACCTCGGTAGTTGATTTTGTTGACGCTTTCCAAGTAACCTTTGTGCCTTCTGGTATTATTGCTGACCCACTACTTTTTAATATCTCGTCTTGTTTTTTAGTGTATGCTGGATAATCTAATTCCATATTAAAACTCACCAAATTAGGCGTATTCAGCACGTTTATTCTATATGGTTTTGAGGTAACTCCGTTGGCTGACAGTATGAATTCTGTGTCCTGCTTTAATAGGTTGAATACAAATTGAAACTCACCCGTTGCTACTGGTTGTAAAAAATAGGATTGATCACTAAAATTAATTTGTGCGTTTTCTGGAATCACCTCTCCAGCAACCTTAATCCTTAATTTAAAACCTTTATTTTCTATTGCTTCAAGCGACTCGTTTACAACAAAAAATTGAAATGGTGCTGGTGGTTCATATGCCGTATTATAGTTTACGACCCGTTCGTAACTATCGCTAAACCAATTTAGTTTACCTGACAAAAAGGATAAAGCTATTATAGTAATTGGTATAGCCGCATATTTTAAATACTTAAGATTTGATTTAAAATTTATGGCCAACTGAAAAGGAATGGGCTTAAGCTCTATAGCTTTCTGCTCGATACTTGCAATTATTAAATCAGACTGTATTGGGTTTTGGTTTAGCTGTAGGATGTTGAGTAGTTTGTCATTTACCTCAGAGAAATGACTTCCAATTAGTTTTGAGGCTGTTTCATAATTAATGCCTTTCCTAAGTTTAAATAAATGGGCTAAGGGAATAGCTATAAATTTTATAAACAGTCCCAACTCAACAGCTATGAATGCCCAAAATAAAATGGTCCTTCCGACTGAACTAAGCCACAACATATACTCTACAAAAAGAACCACTATTAAATAAAACATTCCTATTGCAAAAAATAGTATAGTGCCCTTAAGAAGTTCATTCGTGTAAAACTTCTTAATGAATGCCTCAAGCTTGCTTTTTATGGTTTCAAAATTACTCATATGGTAATAATAACTTACTAATCTACAATTTTATTTTAATTGGTATTTCCGTAAATTTGGTAAGATTCTGTTAATTAAAGTTCTAATTTGTTAAGATAGATGAAAGATCTGAAGTATCTGGCAGCGTTTTCAATTCCATTAATGGCCATTATTGGGCTTATATTTAAAGGTGTTTGGGTATGGGCAACCCCAATATTTGCGTTCGTCTGTATACCAATTTTGGAATTGGTTTTTCCGATTGACAATAAAAACTTAGAGCCCAATGAAATTGATACTAAATTAAAAAAAAACATTTTTGATTGGTTGCTTTATTTTAACCTTCCTGTTGTATATAGCATTTTGATATATGGTCTACTGTTGGCTTCAATATGACCTCTTGAAACGTATGAGCTTATTGGCTTGATCGTCTCTGTTGGTATAGTATTGGGTGTAAACGGCATAAATGTTGGGCACGAATTGGGACATAGACAAACCACAAACGAAAGGTTCATTGGTAAGGCTTTGCTCCTGCCGTCTTTTTATATGCATTTTTACATAGAACACAATTACGGTCATCATCTGCATGCCGCAACACCAGAAGACCCAGCGACAGCAAGGTTCAATCAGTCTGTTTATTCTTTTTGGTTTACATCAACCATTAGACAATATTTCAGTGCGTGGAAAATTCAAATCAAACTGCTAAAAAACAACAATCTTTCATTTATTTCTTTGAAAAACGATATGCTCTGGTTTACAATTTTACAGCTAGCTTACTTATTGGCTGTATTTTCATTATTTGGCATTACAACGTTTGTTTTTGCCGTTGCTACAGGAGTTGTGGGCTTTATACTTCTTGAAACCGTAAACTACATTGAACATTATGGGCTGTTGCGTCAGCAAACCAAATCCGGGCGCTATGAGCGTGTTAAAGAGGTACACTCATGGAATTCTAACCACGTTGTCGGTAGAATTGTACTATATGAATTAACAAGACACAGCGATCATCACTATAAGTCCTCAAAAAAATATCAGGTTTTAGATTGCCATGAAGAAAGTCCCCAGATGCCTTTTGGTTATCCAACGTCAATGGTCTTGGCAATGCTGCCACCGCTTTGGTTTAAAATTATGAACAAGCGCATACCAAAAGAAATGATGGTTTCTTAGATTGTTAATCGCTTTGTTGTCACGTCTTATCAAACTATCTTTGCGGTATAATTTAGAATTATGTCTAAAAACGTTCGTGTGCGCTTTGCGCCAAGCCCAACAGGCCCATTGCATATAGGCGGTGTAAGAACTGCTCTTTTCAATTATTTATTTGCCAAAAAACACAGTGGTGCATTTGTTCTTCGGATTGAAGATACTGACCAAAACAGATATGTCGAAGGTGCGGAACAATATATTGTTGACGCATTAAATTGGTGCGGCATTCCCTTTGATGAAGGTCCTGGCAAAAACGAAAAATTTGGTCCATATAGACAAAGTGAGCGCAAACACCTTTATAAACAATATGCCGATAAATTAATTGAGGATGGAAAGGCTTACTATGCGTTTGACACTTCAGAAGAATTAGATAAACACAGAAAAGATCACGAGGCAAAAGGTAAAACCTTTATTTATAATTGGCACAACAGGGAAAGGGGTCGACTAGTTAACTCTTTGGTTCTCTCAGAAGAAGAGACTAAAGCAAAACTTGGTGCCGGCGAAGACTATGTGGTGAGGTTTAAATCCCCGCAGGATAAAACTTTGAATCTAAAAGACATTATTCGTGGTGAAATAACTATTGATACCAATGTCTTAGACGACAAAATACTGTTTAAAAGTGACGGTATGCCAACCTATCATTTAGCTAACATTGTAGACGATCATTTAATGGAAATATCCCACGTGATAAGGGGTGAGGAATGGCTTCCGTCATTGGCATTGCATCAGCTTCTTTATGATGCGTTTGGGTGGAAAGCACCACAATTTGCTCACCTTCCTTTAATACTAAAGCCAACCGGAAAGGGAAAATTAAGTAAACGTGATGGTGATAAAATGGGTTTCCCTGTATTTCCTCTAGAATATGTCGCGCCTGACGGATCGGTATCAAGAGGATATAGGGAAGATGGGTATTTTTCGGAAGCTGTAATAAATTTCCTTGCTTTTTTAGGTTGGAACCCGGGTACTGAACAAGAAATTTTCAACCTTGACCAGCTTGTAAGTGAATTTGATTTAAAGCGAGTTAACAAAGCCGGTGCGCGTTTTGATCCGGATAAGACCAAGTGGTTTAATCACCACTATATGCAAGAGCAATTAGATCTTGAGTTGGCCAAAGAATTTAAGGCTTCTCACGACACTCTTGAGCAAATTGACATAAACTATATAGCACTTGTTGTTGGTTTAGTTAAAGAGCGGGCAACTTTTGTTGACGATTTTTGGGACTTGAGCCATTTCTTTTTTGAAGCACCAGAAGGGTATAACGAAAAAGCGGCAAAAAAAGCCTGGAAGGAAGACACGGACGAACTAATGCGAGAATTGGTTTCTGTAATAGAAGGAACCGAAGCCTTTTCGGCTGAATCACTTAGCGTTGCAATTAAAGACTGGATCACTTTTAAAGAAATTGGCTTTGGCAAAGTGATGATGCCCTTACGCTTAGCCTTGGTTGGAGCCTTAAAGGGCCCTGATGTGTTTGACATAATGTTTATGATAGGCAGAGACGAAACCATTAAAAGGATTGAAATTGCTATTGAATCCTTCTAGGGGTCTAAAAAGTAATTAAGGCCATAAAGTTAATCATGGCCTGATTTCCTTTAAAGTCTGTATTGCCAGAATGAGGTCCAAACTCAGCTTCGTTCCCATTAAGTTTATTCAAAATATTGGTAAAGCCATAGACATATTGAGCCCTAAACTTAAATGCACCCAAACCTAATGTTGCGCCGATTGCTCCATTAAGGTTTATCTGCGAAATTTCCTCTAATTCTTTCGCTAAAATGCTATTTCC
>Ga0213865_10002742_pt1 | contig 11027 bp, 6 predicted proteins | sample PICome_6_FD_160100 | JGI IMG/M metagenome (GOLD analysis project Ga0213865, IMG submission 160100) | Coastal seawater microbial communities near Pivers Island, North Carolina, United States - PICO282 | ecosystem: Environmental > Aquatic > Marine > Coastal | place: USA: North Carolina | collected...
GCCTCTTCCCAGTTGAGCCAATCGATGGGCTGTCCAGCTAGGTTGAGTCTGAGGATTCTTGTTTGCATGGCATTAGGCTCCTGAGTGGCGTTGGGGAATTGCAGCAGATGTAAAAAAGCCCTGTTGCGGTAAACAACAGGGCTTTGAAAATTTTAGCGATGGGAGTCTGTCAGTAGGTAGTGGCAGTTTTTGGCTGCGGGAGGGGTGTCCTGCCAGCGAGAGAATGGGCTGACATGGATGTTTGCTTAGTAGTCTTTGGTGTCTAACTCTGAAGACCGCACCTCCAAAAAAACACGACTTTATTTTGAACAGCATCGCCATTGCTGTCAATTGGAATTGATGATTTAAAACATCCTTACTAGCTTTTGTTGATTGACCAAAATCTCTTAGTCAGATAGTGTGACAACTAAGTATTACAGCCCAATTACTTAGGTATTTAATTGTGTCGAAAGAAAAGAAAGCCATCGATTTTGAACAGCAACTGGCCTCTTTGGAGGATTTGGTAGAGTCCCTTGAAAGTGGCGAGTTGAGTTTGGAAGAATCCCTAAAAGCTTTTGAACAGGGTATTAAAGTGGCGCGGGAATGCCAGACAGCCCTGAAAGATGCCGAGCAGAAGGTCGAGGTGTTGACCAAACAGGGCGATCAATTAGTTAGCCAGCCTTTTGATTCTGAGCAGTAGCCGTTATCTCTATGTCAGTTGATTTAAAGCAGCTTATTGCCGGCTATACCCAGCGGGTGCATGAACAGCTCGAGCAAATTCTCCCTAATGAGGTTGGCCCGGCGGAACAGCTGTATGCGGCGATGCGCTATTCAATCTTTAATGGCGGTAAGCGCTTGCGGCCAGCGCTGTGCTTTGCCGCCGCTGAGGCGGTGGCAGACAGTGATGGCAATACGGCCAAGGTGGCGGCAGCTGTGGAAATGATCCATGCCTATTCACTGATTCACGATGACTTACCGGCCATGGATGACGATGATCTGCGCCGCGGGGTGCCCACCTGTCATATTCAATTTGATGAGGCCACGGCTATTTTGGCCGGGGATGCGCTGCAATCTCTAGCTTTTCAGCAGCTCACTGAACTGCAGGGAGTGCGGGCTGAGACCACAGTGGCTCTGGTATCCGCGCTGGCTAATTTCAGCGGCTGCGGCGGTATGGTCACCGGTCAGGCAATAGATTTGGCAGCCACGGGTGTGCCGCTGTCCTTCGAGCAGCTGAGTTCTATGCACAGTCATAAGACCGGGGCGCTGATCGAGGCCAGCGTGGTAATGGGCGCTATGGCCACGGACGCCACCAGTTACGAACAGCTAGAGGCACTGAGCGGTTATGCGCAGGCTATTGGTCTGGCCTTTCAAATCAGGGACGATATCTTGGATGTGCAGAGCTCCACTGAGGAGCTGGGCAAGACCCAAGGGTCCGATAGCGCCAATCAAAAGTCTACCTATGTTTCAATCTTGGGTATGGACAGAGCGCAAGCCGAGACCGATCGACTGTACCAGCAGAGTCTTGAATCCCTGAATCTATTTGCCGAGCGCGCCGAACCGCTGCGGGCATTGGCCGAGTTTATTGTTCACCGCAACTATTAGTGAATGCAAACTGTTATCCACTGGTCCCATGTGTTGTTATACTGCGCCATCGTAAGCAATAACCAAATTCAATAGGCCACTCCAAGTAACTGCATGGCAACCACATTTAATCAAATTCCCGCTACTCGCCCCTCGACGCCATTGCTCGATCAGGTGGATGCGCCGGCCCAACTGCGGGATTTCTCTGAGGACCAGTTATTGCAATTGGCCGATGAGTTGCGTGCGTTTATGTTGTTTTCAGTGGGCCAGAGTGGCGGTCATTTTGGTGCTGGCTTGGGGGTGGTTGAGCTTACCATCGCTCTGCACAAAGTATTTAACACCCCCGATGATCGTCTGGTGTGGGATGTGGGCCATCAGACCTATCCCCATAAAATACTTACCGGTCGCCGCGAGTCGATGCACAGTATGCGCCATCAGGGCGGCTTGTCGGGTTTCCCTAAGCGCGCCGAGAGCGACTATGACACCTTTGGGGTGGGCCACTCCAGCACCTCTATCAGCGCCGCTCTGGGTATGGCCATGGCCTCTGCCCAACTTGGCGAAGACCGCAAGACGGTGGCAATTATTGGCGACGGCGCCATGACCGCCGGCATGGCGTTTGAGGCGATTAATCACGCCTCCCATGTGGATAAAAATCTGCTGGTGGTGCTCAACGATAACCAGATGTCGATCTCCAAAAATGTCGGCGGTCTGTCTACCTATTTCTCCAAACTGTGGGCCAGTAAGTTCTACAATCAATTGCGCGAGAGTGGCAAAAAGGCGCTCAAGGCCCTGCCCCATGCGGCAAATTTCGTCAAGCTGACTGAAGAGTATATGAAGGGCATGGTCTCCCCGGCCACTATCTTTGAGGAGTTGGGCTTTAATTATATTGGCCCTATCGATGGTCATGACCTGCCCCTATTAGTCGACACCCTGAGCAAACTTAAACAGATCAATGGACCGGTGCTGCTGCATACCATCACGGTGAAGGGCAAAGGCTTTGCACCGGCGGAAACTGATCCGGTGGGCTACCATGCACTCAATAAGATTGAGCCGAAACCTGCAGCTGCCAGCAATCAGGCTAAGGTAGCCAAACCCAAGTATCAGAAGGTATTTGGCGATTGGCTCTGTGATATGGCGGAGCAGGATCCGCTGTTAGTAGGCATCACCCCCGCTATGTGTGAGGGCTCGGGAATGGTGGAATTTGCCGAGCGTTTTCCCGAGCGCTTTGAGGATGTGGCGATCGCCGAGCAGCATGCGGTCACTCTGGCCGCGGGTATGGCCTGCGAAGGAGCCAAGCCAGTAGTGGCGATCTATTCGACCTTTTTACAACGCGGCTACGACCAGTTAATTCACGATGTGGCACTGCAAAACTTGGATGTACTGTTTGCTCTGGATCGCGCGGGGTTGGTGGGTGAGGATGGTGCCACTCATGCCGGCGCTTACGACCTCAGTTATCTGCGCTGTATTCCCAATATGCTGATTATGGCGCCCTCGGATGAGAATGAGACCCGCCAGTTGCTGTACACCGGCTACCAGCATCAAGGGCCGGCGGCAGTGCGCTACCCCCGAGGCACTGGCCCGGGAGCGACTATTGAGAAAACCATGACCGCCCTGCCGCTGGGCAAGGCGGTAGTGCGCCGTCAGGGTTCCAAGGTGGCGCTACTAAATTTTGGCACCCTCCTCGGGTCTGCACTGGAGGCCGGTGAACAACTGGATGCCACGGTGGTGGATATGCGCTTCGTTAAACCCTTGGACACCGAGCTGATCCGCCAGTTGGCCGCCGATCATCAGCTGCTGGTCACCCTTGAGGAGGGGGCTGTAGCTGGGGGTGCCGGCTCTGGTGTCAGCGAGTTTCTGGCTGCCGAGGGCATTGTTCTACCACTGATGCATCTGGGTCTGCCAGACCAATTTATCGATCATGGCAACCATGGCCAACAGTTAAGTCAGGTGGGTCTAGACAGCTCGCAGATATTGGATCGCATACAGCAACGACTGAAGCAATTAAACTGATACAGGGAGGCTTCCAATGAAACTCTACGATTACCATGCAGCACCCAACCCCCGCCGAGTGCGAATTTTTCTGGCGGAAAAGGGCGTAGAGATGGAGACAGTTCAGATTGATCTAGCCAAGGGCGAACAGTTCTCAGAGGCATTTACGAAAATTAATCCCCTGTGCGATGTGCCGGTACTAGAGCTGGACGATGGCAGCCATATTAGTCAGGTCCACAGCATCTGTCGCTATCTGGAGGAGGTCTTTCCTGAAAATCCGCTATTTGGCCGCGACCCAGTGGAGCGGGCAATGGTGGAGTCACAGCATCATCTGGTGCAATTAAATGGCGGTATGGCCGCGGCTGAGGCATTTAGGAATTCCACCCCGGGGTTTGCCAACCGTGCCCTCACCGGCCCCCATAGCTATGCCCAGATCCCCGAGCTGGCCGCCCGCGGTTTGCAGCGCTTGGATCACTGGTTTGAGGATATGGATGCTCATCTGGCTGATAGCCAGTATCTGGTGGGCGACTATTTTTCAGTGGCCGATATCGGCGCATACACCACTGTGGGTTTTGCTTGCTGGGTTAAGAAAACCATCCCTGCGCAGTGCACTAATTTGCAGAGATGGTTTGATCAGGTTGATGCCCGGCCCAGTAGCAAGGCCTAACTCTCAGTCAGTTTAATCGCCAGTAACCATGGTAAAGCCATTGGCAGCGGCGTTTACCGTTTTACCGTCGCTAAACGATACCGCCTTAGTTTGACTGCTGTAGTTATAGACCACATAGGTTCTCACTCCGTCCTTGTCAAACACCATAGCAGCGGGATAATCGGCCGTCAGTTGGCCCGTACCGATTTGCATCTGCCCCAGGGCTTTAAAGGTATGAATCCAGTGGTAGGTGTGGGCTTTGGATTCACCCGTCTCGGCATCATAACTGGCCATTGAATTGTAATCGGCAACTGCCGCATCGGCATCGGTCATAGCCCATAGATTCCACCAGATATCTCGCCATGGCTCATAATTACTGCGATTTTCCGCCCCTGTAACACAATCAGGAACAGCCAACCCGGACGGCTTGCCATTGGTTGATTCGCTTAACCCCAATTCAACATAGCTTTTCATATAGTCTGGGTATAGACCCACATGAAGCATAAGTGGGCTAGAGGGCAAACCTTGAATACCTAAAATATGCTCTTTAGTACAACTAAACCAAGAAGAAAGGTCGGCACCAGCTCCCCATATGATTGAGGTGGTGATGAAGTTATATCCTGGCGGGAAGTTATCGTGATCGGGACTGACATTGTTGTAGCCATCAATATTATTCCAATACTCCCAATAGGCAGCGCCGGTTGAGGCGTGCAGGTACATACCCTTTTCTGTGAGTTCTGTATTATTAGTGGCCAATCCATAGAGCACGATAGCACCATAGGCTGAAGCCGCTTCAGAGGTAGACTCATTGTTATTGCCCAAACCAAAATTGGCTTGCCCATCAGCCCAGGAAAAACCATTGGCCGGATCAAAATTACGTATATGGGGGAACATATCGTCATCTTCATCGGCAGCATAGTCGCGAATCAATAGCTCTATCATTGGACCGTATTGATCTTGGCCACACCAAGTAAGATCAACACGGCAGATCTCCGCAGCGGCGCGCACGAAATAACCGTAGTGGAAGTGATGATCAGCCAGACGCTGATGAGAGCCAAAAGACTCATCAAAGCCAAACAGGGTATTCCAGTCGTCGTCATAGACAAAATATTTTTTAGTATCGAGTTCACCGTTTGTTTCCGCAGTAAACCAATCAGACAGCTCGGCTTTTAGCCAATTGATCAATTGATCTGCCTCAGTTTCCATACCGATAGAGCGAGCAATTGCAGCCAGCTCTGCGGCCTTGCCATAACTTTTTCCTGTCCAGTAGGTATCAGTTGCCGTGTTCCACGCGGCTGTACCCTGATCAATAAATTCCGTCACTAGGCCCTCAAGTTTCTGCTGATCAAGGCTATTGGCAATGTAGGGCAGGGTTGGCAACACGCCAATAAACGGCAGTTGGTAACTAAACTGATTGGTATCGGCAAATTTAATTATTCCGCGGGCACTGCGAGTCTTGTAATTGGTGGTCGACTGGGAGGAATGCTTCCAGTGAAGTGGGTGCATGCCAGCAAGGGTCTGCACCGGGTTACCCTGACTATCCAAATACTGATGGCTGACTGTGACTTCATTGGTGCTGGTATTCACGGAATAATCAATATCAACAGCGGCAACCACATTTCGTGCACGACTGACAAAGTCACCAATCATGGCCGAAGAGACCGACCCCGCTGCAGGTTCAGGCAGATAGGCTAGGGTTAATTCCTTTGCCGCGTTGGTGACTGCAATCTCATTGCTTTCGGTATTAGCAAAACTGGTTGCACCCTCTCCGACAATTAAAAAATTATTAGCATATCCGGAAACGCTAGTCCAAACACCCAAGCTATTATTTTGATTGTAGAAAATACCCTTCTCGCCACTGTTTTCCCGCAATGTGCGAATCACTAAATTACCCTGGTAGGCTTTAAAATAGACATAGGGCGAGCCGTGGGCAAAAGTCGCTTCCATTACGTCAGTATTACCGCTTTTCCACATCACAGTTACCGAGCCAGCACTGTGATCTTTGACGTAGGCATCCAAATTGGAATAATTGGAATTAGCAATTGCAATACCTTCATATACCTCAGCTGCGTGATCTGAAGGTTGGTACCTAAACAGCTTTTCATTAGCGAGCTGAAGTCCAGCAGGAATGCTGCTTACTCTTACACCCTTGTCAGTGATACGCGCTGAAATAGGATCCGGCGTAATATAAGCCGCATCAGTATAATCACCCACAGCCATCTCACCGAGAAATGAGACAGAACCCCACCATTTATGGGTTTGGGTGGGCTTCTCTGCGGCGGGACCGGTCAAATGTGGGTACAGTTTAGTGATATCTCCAGTGGGTGTTCCTGTGGCCTGATCACAACCTCTTTTCTGTATATCGTGTTGAGTAGAAATAACCCCAGCATTTTCAACCCAATAACCATAATCGTCTTTGCATCGATGACTGGCTGTATAGATGGTATCCGCTACACTACCGGCGCCATAATTTTTCAATGTATAGTTGCTGGGATTGCCATTACCATTCTCGCCACCAGGTTCGGTGGGCGGTGTAGCGCCATCAGTAATACCCGTAAAGCGTATATTGTCGATTTGATAAACCAAGCCTGCGCCTGTTCCATCAGCAGGAAAAAATACCAGGGGCACGGTAATACTGGACAGGTTTACAGCACCACTAGCGGTAAGCGAGGACACTGGAAAACTTATTGACTGCCAGGCACTGCTATTAACATCGATGCTGGCAACCTGAAGCTCACCCGAGTTATCTGCCTGAGTGGTTTCGGTTTTAATAAAAAAGCCACCGGAGAGATTGTTACTTCCAGCGTTGATTATTTTTAGATCAAACTCCAAATTGCCCTGAGCATAATCCCCAAGGTCAACCGCGGTAGTGGGGCCAATTACCAACCCAGCATGACCAGCATTAGCCGTGTAGCTAACCTGAAGAACATCCCCATGTTGAGTGTCATTATCAACTTGCCAATCAATACTTGGGCAGTTATCAGTCACGCCATTTACAATGCAGTTCTGCCAGGCAGGTGTACTTTCGGAATCAAAAGCGGCAAATTTTGTCGGACCACCCCAGATATCAGCGACTAAACCATCTTTGAGCACTGATAACTCATCACCATCAGATGAGGGTGGCGTAGTATTAGATACTGTGACGGTGCGCTGTGCACTAGCGCTATTGCCTGCTTTATCGGTAGCTGTGTAAGTAATGATGTACTCGCCAGCAACTGAGGTATTTACAGAGCCTGAGGGAGTGGCAGCGAAAGTTCCATCAACGTTGTCCGTCGCAGTGGCACCGGGATCAGTAAATGTATCACCCACATTCAGCGATATCTGTGCCAGTCCATTTAATGTAATAACCGGCTCTGTGGTATCAGCGGGCGGAGCTGACTCTTCAACGATCACTGTTCTGGTTTGAGTCGCGATATTGCCTGCTTTATCGGTAGCTGTGTAAGTAATGCTGTACTCGCCAGCAACTGAGGTATTTACAGAGCCCGAGGGAGTGGCAGCGAAAGTTCCATCAACGTTGTCCGTCGCAGTGGCACCGGGATCGGAAAATGTATCACCCACATTCAACGATATCTGTGCCTGCCCATTTAATGTAATAACCGGCTTTGTGGTATCCGGTGTGAGTTCGTCAGCACCACCGCCTCCACCGCCACAGGCTTGTAAAAAAATTAAGATACAGACTGGCCAAGATTGACGCAAGGACATAAGTAAACTCGCTATTTAAGTTTTTATAGTTACGCGCGACAATACCTTATTAGTATACTTTTGCGAGTAAAAATTCGGTGAGAGGGTGGTTCTATGAGCTCAATTTATTGTGATAAAAAAAAAGGCCCCGAAATCGGGGCCTTTTAGTGTAACTACAATTCCAAATTAGTCTGCTATAGCCACTGAGCCTGGAATTGCCCACTCAGCCCACCATGGCGTTGCACCTGGCTTGACCGCACCGATAAAGTCGGTTGAGTCAAACACAAAGCTTGAACCATTGTCATGCGCTGGAATGGTTGTTGCACCTACACTGGCGGATGCATTGACTGTTTGGCCATCACTAAAGGTCACCGACTTAGCCCGGCTACTGAAGTTATAAACCACATATATCCCGAACTGTTTGTGGACTTACAGGCTTTCCAGAAACTCCAGCAGTAGGTCCCTGCTTTGCGTGGAGAGGTCCTCGTAGGCTTCTTTTGAGCTCTGGGCCTCACCCCCGTGCCAACGAATTGCTTCATCAATAGTTCGGGCGCGCCCATCATGCAGATAGCCAATGCGATTAATATCGTCCAAACGGCGGGCAAGTGAAACCGAGTCATTACCCTTTTCATCGCCCAACATCACATTCTTAGCCAGGCCAAGCCCCCAGAGCGGTGCGGTTCGCCATTCGGCGCCACTGGCAACCCCCTCACCTAGATTATCCGCCAGTCCCTCTCCCATGTCGTGAAGCAACATGTCGCTGTAGGGGTAGATGGTCTGACCTCTCAATTCAGCCAATGGATGGTACTGACTGGTAACCATCGAAGGTCTGTGACAGCCTGCACAGCCAATTTCTGCAAACAGGTTTTCGCCAGCCTGATTATCGTAATTCCTGCGGGCACCTACACCCAGCAGGGAGACATACGTCACCAGGTCGTCGACATGCTCCTCTGCCAGTTCGGCGCCAGAGCTTCCGCAGCTGGTTTGCTGGCTGCCACAATCAGGCTGCGGCTTCATTGCTGTCATAACACCCATATCGGTGTTTAATGCTGACGAGATATGGTGTTTCACACTGAAGGTGGTGGCTTTGTAGCCAAAGCGACCAAGCCGATGAACATCGTTGATTTCATCGTCTACAACCGACGCTCTGCCAGAAATTCCATTACCATCGATATCATCCGGGTCAGCCCATGCCATGATGGTGGATTCATCCACTGCTTCAAGCAGGCCAATGCCCACTAGCTGGGGAGCAATTCGGGCGGAGAAACGCGGTGGGGTCTGGCCACTGAACTGGTAGTTGGGTGAGCGTAGACCATTACTTTGCTCAGTCCATTGTCCCAGTGATACAGATCCCTCGGAACTACCCGCGACTTGACTTGGCTGCAGAACACTGCCAATGGTTGCCATGGGATCACTGTTTTGGTCAGCTACCTTAAACACCCACTTGTCGAGGGTGACACCGACATCTTCAACCAGTGCGCGGCCATTGCGCACATGGCAGGATGCACAGGAGTGATTGATGTAGTGATTTCCCGCTTTGCCAGCCTGCTCTGTCCACACCGGGTTGTCATCGCGTTCTCCATGAATGCCATTGACAAAACTGGTGTGGTGAAGCCGGCGACCCCTGACAAAGGGCTGACCGTTGCCGGGACTCATATTGGTCGCCATTTGCATAAAGCGACCCGCGGGTTCATTGGTATAGTTGTAACCTAGGGTTGTTTTTCCACCACTCAAACCCTTCTGTGGTATAGGTGTGCCATCCAGTTGATAGGGCTGCCATTCAAAGGGCTCTACACCAGGCTGGCCGATAATATAGACAAAACTGGTACCGTAGTAATTGAGACGCGATCCAGCGGGTGGATTCTGCAGGAACATGCTGATCTCAAATTCCATATTTGTTCCCTCTGCCAGAGGCGGGAACGGGCCAACCAACTGCCACTTGCTGGTGATATCCAGGGTGTACTTGTGCTGACCACCCTGGTCACTAATTTTCTCAAAGTCATCGTTCCAGGTACCAGACCCGTGATAGACCACACCATCATTGGTTCCCTGGGGAGCACTGGGCGGGTTGTAGAAGAATTTGCCAGTTACAGTTGGGTCTCCTGCATACCAGACACGGAATTCCCTAGCACCCAACTCAGCTTCGGTGATCCAGGTTGCCGATATCTTGCTCTGGCCGGTGGGCACATAGTCTTCCAGCTGGATTCGCATGGTTCTGTATTCCCAGTAGTGGGCAAGATAGTGATCGTAGTGATCCAGGAATCCGCTATCCTTGGCGTGCCGGTCCCGGCCACGGTCGGCAATACGGGTGACCACTACACCGTCGTCACGCACAAAGGAGGCGACGGGCTTGAGAGGCGTGCTTTCATTAAACAAATTAACAATTGCCCCGGTGGTGCCATACTCTACTTTATGCCAACCGGAAATACTGTCTCCGTTGATGTCTCCTGGCTGTTGGTCGCCATCGTAGAAATAGAGTGGCCGACCGTCATAGGTGACCTGCATAGAGCCGTCGTTACGCTCTATAGAACCCAGCCCCATAACGCCAGAGGGCATACCATCAGTTACAGAGACTGGCGGCCAGGCTGCGGCACAGCCACCATTGCAATTACTGCTGCCGGGTGCACTGAGGTCACTGTCAAATACATAGACCACAAACTGGGGTTGGTTCGAGTCCGCGCCACCCACCAGCAAGCCATTGGAAACCGAGATTTCCTCCAGGCCAGGCGTGGAAGGTCCGCCATCAGTTACTCCGTCTGTACCGCCATCTGCGCTACCATCTACAGCTCCGTCGGAGCCTTCATCTGGTCCTCCATCTGCTGTGCCATCGGACGTGCCATCTGTATTGCCATCAGCGCCGCCGCCATTACCGTTGCAGGTTGCCTCTGTGGGAACACTTATGTTGCGAACAATCCACATGCCACCGCTGGTTTTTGCCCAGAGAATATTGAGTGTCTCATTTTCGGGGGGCGTACCAGACCAGCTCAACACCCTGGTAAATGTATCTGGCTCTGCCGAGGAATCAGTCTCCACCGAGGCGCCTGTCTGGCTCTCCACCTGCATTTGATTGACCGGTGAGTTATCTGCAGAGGCTATGGAAACTGACAACGAATCACTGCCGCTGTTTTCAATGGTGAGGTAGATCCCTGAG
>Ga0213865_10002743_pt1 | contig 11027 bp, 9 predicted proteins | sample PICome_6_FD_160100 | JGI IMG/M metagenome (GOLD analysis project Ga0213865, IMG submission 160100) | Coastal seawater microbial communities near Pivers Island, North Carolina, United States - PICO282 | ecosystem: Environmental > Aquatic > Marine > Coastal | place: USA: North Carolina | collected...
TATCCCAAAAGAGCTGACGCGATTGCTTATCCCTGCGTAACGCGAGATGGCGCAAATTTCTTTTCCATCAAAACCATTGGGCGAATATTTTTGTTTAATACTGACTTCTGATGATTTAACAGAATTTAAATCAACTGTTACCAAATCAGCATCCCGAAGTACAGGCTCAGCGGTTTTAATATTTTTATTGACATCCCCTAAACGATAATATTCAAAATACAGCTTTTCCATCAAATCTATTTCTTCTTGAGCGTTAAAATAAGTTTGATACCCAAGAGCAGTATAATTGAATAGGTTGTAAGGTTTTTCGAGAATAACTTTACCTAAATAGCTAGAATTGGTTATCGGTTTAGAGGAATCTCCTAAATCAAAGCTTTTATCAACGTTTACAATATTAATCATAGGCTTAACAGTGTCGTAAGCACGATAATTTGCATAGGTAAGATCTTGACTTCCTCCAATAACTACTGGTATAATCTTGTTTTCCAATAGCGTTTTGATAAGTTCCGTTACCGCGAAATAAGTATCTTCAACTGAAGCTCCATTTTTTATATCACCAAGATCTGCTATTGATGTATTCCAATTTCCTGGAAATAACGAATAAAAGGATTTTCGCACTTCAGATAATTCAAAGGACTGACCAATGTGGTCTACTGAGTTTCGTGTTTCTAAAACACCAAAAATAGCAATGCTTACCCCATCAAGACTTGGTGTAGATTGTTTGGTATGAAGAATTATTTTTCTCCCCAAAGACTGGAAATGAGACAATTCAATAGACTCAACCAAACGATCTGAAATTGGAGAAAGCGTATTAAAGTCCATTTATTATTTCTTTTTTTTACGGCTTTTTGCGGATTTTTTTGGCGTCTTTTTTTCTAAAATAGCCTTAACATCATCCAAAGTAAGTTTGGCAGCATCTACAGATTTTGGAAGCTCAATTTTTATTTTACCTTTTATTATATTATGGCGCCCCCAACGCGCTTTTTCCACACGAATACCTTCGTCTTCCCAATCGTGTACGATTTTATCAATTTCTTTCTGAATCTTATCTTTGATCAAGGTCTCTATATCTTCTGAGGACAAGTTATCCCAATCATATTTTTTATTGACGTTAATAAACATGTTATTCCACTTTATGAAAGGACCGAAACGGCCTTTACCTTTCTGAACTGGAAGTCCTTCATATTCGTAAATAGGTGCGTCAGCCTTAGCTTTTTCGTTGATCAATTCAACAGCCTCGTCCAATTCTACACTCAAAGGATCAACCCCTTTGGGAAGAGAAATAAATTTCTTACCGTGCTTGACATAGGGGCCAAATCGACCATTATTTACCAATACGTCCTCACCATCATAAACACCCAAATCTTTTGGGAGTTTAAATAAATCTAGAGCTTGCTCAAATGTTATGGAGCTCAATTGCAAGGTTGGTGGAACGCTAGCAAAAACCTGTTTTTCCTCATCATCAGCTTTTCCAATTTGCGCCATTGGACCAAACTTCCCTAAACGAACACTGAGTTGACGGCCTGTGGATGGATCTGTTCCTAAAATTCGCTCTCCAGATTCACGATTTGCGTTTTCGCGTACATCTTCTACTTGGGTATGAAATGATCCGTAAAAAGATTTCATCATTTTAGTCCAATCTGCCTTGCCCGAGGCAATATCATCGAAATCTGCTTCAACCTTAGCAGTGAAATTATAATCCAAAATGGCCTCAAAATGATTCACTAAAAAATCAGTAACAATCATTCCAATATCCGTTGGCACCAACTTGCCCTTATCAGAGCCGTAGTTTTCTGATAATATTTCTTCTGCAACATTGTTCGCCTTCAGTGTAAGCAAACGGTATTGCCGTTGTTGCCCTTCAATACTTCCTTTTTCTACATAATTACGGTTCTGGATCGTAGAAATCGTAGGCGCATAAGTAGAAGGTCGACCAATGCCAAGTTCTTCAAGTTTTTTAACTAAAGAGGCTTCGGTAAAACGATAAGGAGGACGTGAAAATCGCTCAGTAGCTATAATGTAGTTGTTGGACAAATGCTCGTTAAGTGCCATTGCTGGAAGCATTCCCTCTTGTTCGGCGTTCTCATCGTCGGTTCCTTCAAGATAGACTTTTAAAAATCCATCAAATTTTATCACCTCTCCATTGGCTGTAAACAGCTTGTCGTGGTTTGAAGTTGCAATTTTAACATTGGTACGCTCCAGTTGTGCCTCGCTCATTTGAGATGCTATTGCACGCTTCCAAATTAACTCATACAAACGCGCTTGATCGCGTTCTAAATTGACAGAGTGGGTTGAAAAATTCGTTGGCCTTATGGCTTCATGAGCTTCCTGAGCACCTTTGGATTTACCTTTGAAGTTGCGCGTTTTACTGTAATTTTCTCCGTAAGCTGAAATAATTTCTTTGGCTGCAGCATCTCGAGCATCTTGTGATAAATTTACACTGTCCGTCCTCATGTATGTAATTAAACCTGCTTCGTACAAGCGTTGCGCCATATTCATTGTCTTACTAACCGAAAAGTATAATTTTCTAGCTGCTTCCTGCTGGAGGGTTGACGTTGTAAAAGGGGGTGCTGGAGATTTCTTAGCCGGTTTTTTGTCCAATGCTGATACTGAAAAGTCTGCATTTTTGTTAAGTTCCAAAAATGCTTTAGCGTCGTGCAGCGTATCGAATGGTTTTGATAAGCGCGCTTTGAAAGGTTGGTCCTTGGCAGTGGTAAAAGAAGCATCAATTTTGAAGCTCGCAGAGGGTTCAAATTCTTGTATTTCACGTTCTCTTTCTACAATCAATCGAACAGAGACAGACTGAACTCTACCTGCAGACAAACCTCCTTTTACTTTACGCCATAAGACGGGTGAAAGTTCGTACCCTACAATGCGGTCCAACACACGTCTTGCTTGCTGAGCATCCACTAAATCGTAATCTATACTGCGCGGGTTCAGGACAGCTTTTTGAATCGCTGTCTTTGTTATTTCATGAAAAACAATGCGTTTTGTTTTGGCCTTTTCCAATTTTAAGGTCTCTGCCAAATGCCAAGCAATGGCTTCTCCCTCGCGGTCCTCATCACTAGCTAACCAAACAGTTTCGGCCTTTTTTGCCAATTCTCTAAGCTTTTTAACAAGCGGTTTTTTGTCTTTTGAAACTTCATATTTAGGCTTGAAATCTCCTTCAACATCTACACCCAATTCTTTGGAAGGTAAATCGGCGATGTGTCCAAAACTAGACTCCACTTTAAATTCTTTACCAAGAAATTTCTCAATCGTTTTTGCCTTTGCAGGCGACTCGACAATCACAAGGTTTTTGGCCATAATTCATTTTATTGAGGCAACAAATGTAGTCGAATTTTTCAATTTTGTTTTTTAATTTTTTCCCAAAATTATTTTTTTAATCAAAAATTGCTCACTTTTAGACTAGTGGATTATTGATGATATAATCTGATAATCAATTTTTTATCATTGTGTTTGACTATTGTCAAAAGAAATTATTTTTTTGTACAAAACATAAATTGGCATTTGTAAAAAGCAACCAAAAAATAAAGAACCAAGTCCACAAGTCAATAAAATTAGCACATAAAGCGCTATGATATTTAGCAAGCTAATCAAAAAAGTAATTCCCCATTTCTTATGGCCTAGGGCAAAAGATGATTTTAGCACTTCAGAAATTGAAAGCTCAGGATTGTAAACAAAAATTGGAGTCACAAACATAAGAGGAATTACAACATAAAAAACAGGAAATACACAAAGAAGTAATGCCAAAATTACAACAGCAACATTAGCTAAAACCACCAAAAGAGCTTTTTTTATTCTCTCGGTGTTAAAAAAATAGAAAAAGTCTACTGTTTTGAAATCTTCGCCTTTATCCATTTGTCGAATTACTCTGAAAAATCCAAAAGTCAAAAAAGAAGATACAATAGCTAAGACTATAGAAAGACCGTAATAAAAGACCGCTGCTGTTCCAAATTGAAGCGGTACAGAATTGTTAGAAAAATCTGAAAAGTTGATAAAATTGAAAAACAATAGCGGTAAACTCAACGCAATTGTAATCAATTGAAGTAGGAAACCTTGCAACCAAACTTTTTTGAATACTGCAACAGATTCGTTAAACAAATCTCCAAAGTCAATACTTGGGGCTTCACTAATTTTTTTTGAAATGGTGTCAAATGATCTCATTGTCGAATTTTATAGAAAAATCAAATTAAAACTAATTTTAATTCAAATTCAGTAAATTCAACATGACACTTTGTCATAAAAAGAAATTTATTGTATCTTTGCTCCTTATTGTTCCAGATTGAATAAATGAAAAGTATGGAGAACGTTATTGACGAAAACAAACAAGGCACTTCGCTGAAATTAGCCTCAAAGCCTGATAATACCAAAAAACTATTTATTGAGAGCTACGGCTGTCAAATGAATTTTAGCGATAGTGAGATTGTGGCTTCAATTCTGCAAAAAGAGGGGTTTAACACGACTTCTCAACTCGAAGACGCAGACCTAGTTCTTGTCAATACCTGTTCGATTCGTGACAAAGCAGAGCAAACCGTTCGAAAACGTCTGGAGAAATATAATGCAGTAAAACGTCAGAATCCAAAAATGAAAGTTGGGGTACTTGGCTGTATGGCAGAACGACTAAAAAGTAAATTTCTTGAAGAAGAAAAAATTGTGGATCTTGTTGTCGGCCCTGATGCATACAAAGATTTACCAAACTTAATAGCTGAGGTAGAAGAAGGAAGAAATGCAGTAAATGTCATTCTATCCAAAGACGAAACTTATGGAGATATTGCCCCAGTTCGTTTAAACTCAAATGGTGTTTCAGCCTTTGTTTCCATTACCAGAGGTTGCGACAATATGTGTACATTCTGTGTGGTGCCCTTTACTAGAGGGCGAGAACGCAGTAGAGAACCGCAGAGTATTTTGGAAGAAATTAAAGACCTTGCAAACAGAGGGTTTAAAGAAGTTACGCTATTAGGACAAAACGTTGACAGCTTTTTGTGGTATGGAGGTGGTATGAAAAAAGACTTTGCTAAAGCATCGGATTTGCAAAAAGCTACAGCTGTTGATTTTGCAGCTCTACTAGAACTTTGCGCTAAAGCTCAACCAAAAATGCGTTTTCGCTTTTCGACTTCAAATCCGCAAGACATGTCTTTAGATGTAATTAAAACAATGGCCAAATATGATAATATATGTAATTACATTCACCTTCCCGTACAAAGCGGAAGTGACCGCATCCTTAAAGCAATGAATCGCCAACATACTCGTACCGAATATTTTGAGCTCATTGATAACGTCAACAAATTACTTCCAGACTGCTCTATTTCGCATGACATCATCTGTGGCTTCCCTACAGAGACTGAAGAAGACCATAAAGACACCCTGAGTCTAATGGAATATGTTAAGTATAGTTTTGGCTATATGTTTGCCTACTCAGAACGCCCAGGTACTCTTGCAGCACGAAAATTGGATGATGACATTCCAGAAAAAGTGAAAAAAAGACGATTAAGCGAAGTCGTTGAACTCCAGCAAAAACACAGTCTAATTAGAAGTAAAGCATTTTTAAACCAAGAAACTGAGGTGCTTATAGAAAAAACATCTAAGAAATCTGAGTCTGAATGGTCAGGAAGAAACCCGCAAAACACTACTGTTGTTTTCCCTAAAGAAAACTATAAAATTGGTGATTTTGTCATGGTGAAAGTTGAAGATTGCACAAGTGCCACCCTCAAAGGGAAGGCCATCGGATATTCAAAAAATATGTAAGCTATGGAAAATGTCCAATCTATAAAACAACGCTTTGCCATTATCGGAAACGATAAAGGCCTAAACCGTGCTCTTGAAAAAGCAATTCAAGTTGCTCCAACAGATATCTCTGTTTTGGTAACAGGGGAGAGTGGTGTTGGAAAAGAAGTGATTCCAAAAATAATACACCAGTTATCACACCGAAAACACGGGAAATACATTGCTGTTAACTGTGGTGCAATCCCAGAGGGAACCATAGATAGTGAGCTTTTTGGACACGAAAAAGGTGCGTTTACTGGTGCTACCCAAACTCGTTCTGGCTATTTTGAAGTAGCCGATGGTGGGACTATTTTTTTGGATGAAGTGGGAGAGTTACCCCTGACCACACAGGTGCGCTTGTTGCGTGTTCTTGAAAATGGAGAATTCATTAAAGTTGGTTCAAGTAAGGTTCAAAAAACAGATGTACGCATTGTGGCAGCTACAAACGTCAACATGTTTGAAGCCATTGAAAAAGAGAAATTTCGCGAAGATTTATACTACCGCCTCAGTACCATTGAAATTTCCATTCCAGCACTTAGAAAAAGAAAAGAAGACATTCATTTATTGTTTAGAAAATTTTCAAGTGATTTTGCATTAAAATATAAAATGCCCACTATTCGATTGGATGACAATGCTGTTGAACTTTTGCAAAACTACCGCTGGTCAGGTAATATCAGGCAGTTAAGAAATGTTGCAGAGCAAATTTCAGTTCTAGAACCCTCAAGATCAATAGATGTAACAATACTTAAAAGTTATTTGCCAAATTTTGGAAGTCAATTCCCGGCAGTCATCAAAAAAGATAAAAAAGAGAGTGATTTCACTACTGAGCGCGAAATTCTCTACAAAGTTCTTTTTGACATGAAGAGTGATTTAAATGATCTGAAAAAGCTGACAATGGAACTGATGCAAAACGATAATTACAAAGACGTTCAAGATAAGAACGAACATTTAATTCAAAAAATTTACAGCGAAGATTCTTCCCCAAGCACTGCTCAAGAAGACCAAGTTTTGGCGCTTTCTGCTCCAAATACTAATGAGCATTCAGTCGAAATTATTGATGCTGCAGAAAAATTTGACTTTATTGAGGACATTGAAGAACAGGAAGAAACATTATCTTTACACGATAAAGAAATTGAGTTGATCAAAAAATCGTTGGAAAGACATAATGGCAAACGAAAGCTAGCTGCAGACGAACTTGGTATTTCTGAGCGCACTTTGTACCGAAAAATAAAACAATATGACTTGTAAAACAATACGCATTGGCTTATTCTTAGGGTTAACTATTACGTTTTTTGGCTGTGGTGCTTATTCATTTACCGGTATTTCGATTGATAGTGAAACCAAAACCTTTCAAGTCAACTATTTTCAAAACACGGCTAACCTCATTGAGCCAGGAATTGAACGCGACTTCACCCTAGCACTTCAAGATATAATACTGAACCAAACCAATTTAGACCTTGTTAAATCTAACGGTGATATAATTTACGAAGGGGAAATTGTAGAATACCGCATATCGCCAACCACGGCTACCGCCAGTAACACGGCAGCTCAAAACAGATTGACCATTAGTATCAATGTGCGCTTTATAAATACCAATGATGAAGAAGCTGATTTTGAAAAGCGCTTTTCATTTTTTTATGACTATGCAGGAAGCGCTCAGCTCATTGGCGCACAAAAAACGACTGCCATCACAGAAATTTATGATCGTCTAACACAAGATATAATTAACGCTTCTCTAGCAAACTGGTAGTATGAATACAGTAAATTTGACAAAACTACTTCATTCTCCTTCAGCCCTGAAGAAGAAGCACATGGCTTCAATTGAATCAATTATAGAGGAGTTTCCCTATTTTCAATCTGTGCGCGCATTGTACCTAAAAAGCCTTAAAAATAGTGACAGTTATAAATACAACAAAACATTAAAAACTACAGCAGCCTACACAACCGATCGCAGTATTTTATTTGACTTTATCACCTCGGATGTCTTTCTACAGAACACAACATCTGAGCAAATAAAGAACAATCATGAGGGGATAAAAATGCTGGATGTAAGCGATTTTCAAGATATTTCCAATCAATCTTCAAAGTCAGCAGCTAATCTGAATTCGGAAACTGAAATTCAAGAAGCCTCAGCGCATCCAAAAAGCAATGCTTCGGACTTGCTTAAGATTGGCACACCTCTTGATTTTGACAAAAAAGATACTCACTCCTTTTCCCAGTGGCTTCAATTGACCAAAGCACAACCTATTGATCGGTCTAATCAAGAGAACAAGACAAACGACAAACAAAGTAAAAACTTTGACTTGATAGACGCCTTTATCGCCAAAAATCCAAAAATAAAACCCCTACAAAATGAAGGGGTTTTAAAAAATATAGCTGAAAACACAGCGCCAGAGACTGAGCAACTGATGACTGAGACTTTGGCACGAATTTACGTGGAGCAGAAAAACTTCGATAGAGCTATTCAATCCTACACTATTTTAAGTTTGAAATATCCAGAAAAAAGTAGTTTATTTGCAGACCAAATTAAAGCATTAAAAAAATTACAAGAAAAAAATAAAAACTCATGAGTACGTTTTCAATATTTTTGATATTAATAGTCATCGTCGCTTTTTTATTAGTTGTAGTGATTATGGTACAAAACCCTAAAGGCGGTGGATTGTCTTCATCATTTGGCGGTGGTGGGGGTCAGCAACTTGGCGGTGTAAAAAAAACTACAGATTTTTTAGATAAAAGCACATGGGCTTTAGCCACATTACTTCTAGCTCTAATCCTAGCTTCTAATATTGCTATTGGCGGTTCAGAAGCCGAATTAGAATCTAAGGCTTTAGATCCTGAAAGCACAACAACCGCTCCAGTTGAAGACCTTCCTGCAGAAGCAATTCCTCTGGTTGATGAAGAGTCTAATTAAGACTCAATAAAACATTAAAAATGTCAACGTAGCGTTGACATTTTTTTTTCACTGAAAGTTTGTCAGTTGCGTTGTAATGGCATAATTTTAGTAAAATAGTAATACGAAAACAATTTAAAAAAATAATTATGGCTTTAAAAATTAAACCTTTAGCAGACAGAGTTCTTATTGAACCTATGGCTGCAGAAACAAAGACTGCTTCTGGAATTATCATACCTGATAATGCAAAGGAGAAGCCGCAAAAAGGTAAAGTTGTTGCTGTTGGTAGTGGCACAAAAGATGAGAAAATGACTGTTACTGTAGGCGATACCGTTCTATATGGAAAATATGCTGGAACAGAGCTCAAGTTTGATGGTCAAGATTACTTAATAATGCGCGAAAGCGATATACTCGCTATTGTTTAATTCATAAAAATATAAAAATGGCAAAAGATATTCAATTTGATATAGATGCACGCGATGGTCTCAAAAGAGGGGTTGATGCACTTGCCAATGCCGTGAAAGTCACGCTTGGCCCTAAAGGAAGAAATGTAATTATCAGTAAAAGCTTTGGAGCACCACAAGTGACAAAAGATGGTGTTTCTGTTGCTAAAGAAGTAGAACTTGAAGATGCTCTTGAAAATATGGGCGCACAGATGGTTAAGGAAGTTGCCTCTAAAACTAATGATTTGGCTGGAGATGGAACCACGACTGCTACAGTTTTAGCTCAGGCTATAGTAAAAGAAGGACTGAAAAACGTAGCTGCCGGAGCCAACCCAATGGATCTTAAAAGAGGAATAGATAAAGCAGTAGAATCTATAGTAACCGATTTAGAAAAACAAGCAAAAAAAGTAGGAAATTCATCAGAGAAGATCATGCAAATTGCTTCTATTTCTGCGAATAATGACAATACTATTGGCGAACTCATTGCCAAAGCTTTTGGAAAGGTTGGCAAAGAGGGAGTCATCACTGTTGAAGAAGCCAAAGGAACAGACACCTATGTGGATGTTGTTGAAGGTATGCAGTTCGATCGTGGATACCTCAGTCCATATTTTGTAACTGATTCCGATAAAATGATTGCCGATCTTGAAAATCCGTACATTTTGTTATTTGATAAGAAAATTTCTAATCTTCAAGAAATCCTTCCAATTTTGGAACCTGTTGCCCAATCTGGAAGACCGCTGCTTATTATTGCCGAAGATGTTGAAGGTCAAGCCCTGGCAACTTTGGTCGTAAACAAGCTTCGCGGAGGTTTAAAAATTGCTGCTGTAAAAGCACCTGGTTTTGGCGATCGACGTAAGGCGATGTTAGAAGATATAGCAATCTTGACTGGTGGTACAGTTATTTCCGAAGAACGCGGATTCTCTCTTGAAAATGCAGATTTAGAAATGCTTGGAACTGCTGAAACGGTAACTATCGACAAGGACAACACTACAATAGTAAATGGATCTGGGAAGGCCTCAGACATCAAAGCACGAGTCAATCAAATAAAAAGCCAGATTGAAAGTACAACAAGTGATTATGATAGAGAAAAGCTCCAGGAGCGCTTGGCTAAATTAGCTGGTGGTGTCGCTGTTCTTTATGTTGGTGCTGCTAGTGAAGTAGAAATGAAAGAAAAGAAGGACCGTGTAGACGATGCCTTGCATGCCACACGTGCTGCAGTTGAAGAAGGTATTGTTGCTGGTGGTGGCGTTGCACTTGTTCGCGCACAAAAAACACTAGAAAAGATTACTAATGTTAATCTTGACGAGGTTACTGGAATTCAAATAGTTTCTAGAGCGATAGAAGCACCATTACGTACTATAGTTGACAACGCTGGAGGCGAAGGAAGCGTTGTTATCAACAAAGTTCTCGAAGGCAAAGGAGATTTTGGCTACGATGCCAAGGCAGATGCTTATGTAGACATGCTAAAAGCAGGGATCATCGATCCAAAGAAAGTCACACGGGTTGCCTTAGAAAATGCTGCATCTGTAGCAGGGATGATTCTTACTACTGAATGCGCCCTAATAGACATCAAAGAAGACGCTCCTGCAATGCCCCCTATGGGTGGCGGAGGAATGCCTGGAATGATGTAATTTATAAAAGTAAACTATAAAAAAAGCGCTTCAAATTGAAGCGCTTTTTTTATGAAATCAAATTAGTTTGACTTATGATCAGCCTTGATTTGCTCATCTCGATACTTACAACATGGATGCAGATCGTTATAAGCCTCATCAGTTGCCTTAAAGCCCTTAGAATCGTGACCTACTTGAGCTACTTTTGACTTAATAGTCGTTATATCCACTTTTCGTTCATCAAAGATCAAATTCAAATTATGAGTTTCTACATTCCAAACCGCAGATTTAACCCCTTTGATCTTAAGGCAAGCTTTT
>Ga0213865_10002744_pt1 | contig 11024 bp, 8 predicted proteins | sample PICome_6_FD_160100 | JGI IMG/M metagenome (GOLD analysis project Ga0213865, IMG submission 160100) | Coastal seawater microbial communities near Pivers Island, North Carolina, United States - PICO282 | ecosystem: Environmental > Aquatic > Marine > Coastal | place: USA: North Carolina | collected...
GCGTTGTTCACGAGTCAGCGTTGATTTCACATCATCAGGCTCGTCATAAGTCAATTGAATTTTTGAATTTCCAATTGGAGTTTTTCTTTCGGTTTGAGCCCAAGCACCTGCGCCCAGATTGAATTTTGAAGCCCAATCGCCATCCTTTCGACCGCCTTTCTTGGCGACAAGCCTACGTTTTCCATCCTTTGCAGTTGCAGTCCCTGCAATCAATTCATCAGCTTCTGACCCCATTTGTGGGAGTGCCTTGATGATGGTTCTTGGAACGATACCGTTCGCCTTGTTGTGTGCATCCTGCCGTTTTCGACGCTCGAGCGTTTGTCGAATACTGGCTTCCATTGCTGGACTCATTCCGTCCGCATAGAGCAACACTCTTCCGTTTTCATTACGAGCAGCACGTCCAATGGTCTGAAGGAGAGAACGCTCGTTTCGTAGGAATCCCTGGCGATCAGCATCGAAGATTGCGACCAGACTCACTTCTGGAATATCCAAGCCTTCTCGCAAGAGGTTGATTCCAACAACCACGTCGATATGCCCTATTCGTAGAGCATTGAGAATCTCGGTACGTTCGATGGTATCAATTTCAGAGTGCAAATGGTGCGAACGGACACCCATCCGATTGAGGTATTCAGCAACTTCTTCAGCGAATTTGATGGTCAGTACCGTTACCAAACAACGCTCTCCTCTCTCAATTCGGAGATTAATTTCGGATAGGAGATCAGCAATCTGACCTTCAGTCGGCCGAACTTCGATGTTCGGATCAAGCAAACCTGTAGGTCGCAGTTCCATTTTTGCTATCCCTCCAATGGACTGGAGCAGTTCGTACATCGTTTCAGAATCGGGATGCTTCTTCTTTTTCTCGCCAGGTTTTGCACCGCCTGCTGAAGCGACGTGTTCAAGGCCGAGAGGGACTTTTTGTTTGGTCACTTCACACAGATGACGCAGTTCACGTTCTCCAGGCGTTGCAGAAACGTATACCATTTGTGGGACGAGATGTTGGAATTCAGGCATCTTGAGTGGGCGGTTATCCGCTGCAGTTGGCAATCGGAATCCGTGCTCAATCAAGCTGTCCTTTCGTGATTTGTCTCCAAAATACATGCCTCCAACTTGAGGTAGGGTAACGTGGGATTCATCCATGATAACCAAGAATTTCTTGGGATCACCGTGGAACTGTCGTGCGCATGCAGCAAAAAAGTCGAGCAAACAGTACGGCCGTTCACCGGGTTGACGTCCATCAAAATGCAAGGAGTAATTCTCAATGGCTTGACAATGCCCAATTTCTCGCAACATCTCCAAATCATACTGCGTACGTTGTTCAAGGCGATGTCGCTCAATGAATTTGTTCTGCATGTCGAACTCTGTTAAGCGAAGTTGCAATTCATCCTCAATGCTTTCAAGCGCCTGTTCAAAGCGTTCCTCACTGGTCATGAAGAATTCCTTGGGATGAATCCAAGCTTCATCCAGGTCATCGAGGACTTCCCATGAGACAGGATCACAAACCTGTACGTGAGTCACTCCATCAAGATCGAATCGGATCCGTAGCGGATCATCTCGAGATGGCATCCACACATCCAGAACTTCACCACGTAGCCTGCATTCTCCTCTTGAGAGGTCTGTGGTCGTTCTGGTGTATTGGAGGGCAACCAGCTCACGTACGAGGTCCTGTGGGTCAATTTCCTGTCCTTTGTGGACACGAGCGTGATGCTCAAGGAACGTTTCGGGAGGATTCAGACCGTAAATGCAGGATACGGAAGAAACAATCACGCAATCGGGTCGACTAACGAGACTTGCAACAGCAGCAAAGCGTTCTTGTTCGATGCGCTCGTTGATCGACATTTCCTTGTCGATGTACAAATCACGCTTTGCGAGGTATGCTTCGGGCTGGTAGTAGTCGTAATGGGAGACGAAGTATTCAACAGCGTTCTCTGGGAAGTACCCTGCAACCTCATGGTACAATTGACGTGCAAGTGTCTTGTTGTGACTTAGAATCAGGGTAGGGATGTTCAATCGCTCGATCATGTTGGCCATAGCAAAGGTCTTGCCGCTACCAGTGACACCAAGGAGGATACATCGCTCCTGTCCATCTTCCAATTGCTTGACCAATTCATCTATTGCACCGGGTTGATCTCCAGATGGTTCAAATTCACTGTGCAAACGAAATCGTTTGACTGAGGGGTGCAAATGCTCCAATGCTGCCCCTTCAAGCGCCTTGGAAAGGTCAAACGGATCTCGCTCAACAAGATCGACTTCACTGACCTCTTGGTCTGCGACGTGCTCAAACGCACCATCGTCATCCCAAGCCTCGGTCATGGTTCTGCTTCGCGCCAACCCTTGATGAAGATGCGTCTAAGGCAAGTAGAGCCCGCCATTGGCGTGAAGAACCGCTCCGGTGATGTAAGCAGCGTCCTCTCCGAGCAAGAACGAGACAATAGAAGCCATGTCATCCCCAGTACCAATTCGCTTGAGTGGAACTTCCTGCTCACGTTGCGCACGTTTCTCATTGGAATCTCCAGCAAGAATATCGGTGTCAACATAACCAGGTGCAAGCACGTTGACGCGTTTGCCTTCAGGTCCAACCGCGAGTGCAAGAGAGCGAGCCCACGTGCTTAGAGCGGCCTTTGAAGCTGCATAATCTGCACCGTGTGGCGAACCCCTCGTTGCAAGCTGTGAACCAACAACAACGATGTTTGCATTCGAAGCAAGATGAGGTTGGACGACTTTCCATACGTTCACAGCACCTTCGAAATTGGTCTTCATTGTTCGACGTAAGTCACTGAGTTCCATCTCATCTGCAGGAACTCGATCGTAACGCCCATGATTGAGGACAAGTGCCTGAATGGTTCTGTTCATCCATGCATGGATTCCGAGAAGTCCAACTTCCCCTTCATCCGAACAATCGACCTTGATGGCAAGGGCATCGCCACCGGATGATCGAAGCTCATCGACCACCATTTCTGCCGGCTTTGATGAGGTATTGTAGGTGAGAAGGACATCGTATCCATCGCTTGCCAATCGTCGACTGATGGCAGCGCCAATACCTCGGCCTCCGCCGGTAACAAGTGCAACAGGACGAGAGGTCATGTCCTTCGCACTGCGAAGGTATTCATCAATTCATTGCAAGAACTGAGCGAGTTGCGGAGGCTGCCATCCTTCTGGCTTGAGTACCTTACCATCCTCTCGTCGAATGACTTTCCCATCAACGAGTTTCGCCATGTTGCTACGATGGACTTCATTGAAGGCATCATCGTAGATGTTTTGCATACCATGATTGATGATGGTTCCAGCAAGAATGTAGCCGATGTCTGCTAATGCATCGAGGACTTCGACCAGATCACCTGCTCGAGCGGCCTCTGCATACTCCTGCACTTCTTCGGTTAACAGTTTGATACGCAACTCAATGAGTTCGTCTGGTCCAAGACCAGGAGCATCGAGTTTCGGAATTTCAAAGGCTTCATTGAATTCAAGCAAGGACTTGACAATTGGGTTCATGATTGCGATACAACCGATTGGGTTCATCAATGTTCCATGCCCATCTCTAGGCTTTTGGTTGGTTGGAATATTGCAGGACTGAACGCCCAATGAGTACGATCGCAAACACAATCGCGGTGATTAGAGCAATCATCGATCCACTACCAGTCTCCAATTCAGCAGAGAAATACAATCCAAGAATTACGGAGATAAGACCGAAGACTTGGGTGAGAATCATGCAACTTCTGAAACTCCGACCAACAAGTTGGGCGGTAGCCGCTGGGGTGACGAGCAATGCGGTCACAAGGAGTGTCCCAACAACCTGTACCATAGAGACAACGATGGCTGCAACAGCGGCACTAAACCAGAGTCCAATCCACCGAGTTGGAATACCTTGGATGCGTGCCGCAATCGCATCGATGGTCGTTGCGAGCAAGGCATCATGAAGGAAAAAGAGCGAGACGAGGCTGAAGATGGAGATGTAGAGAATCAAATCAAGATCATCATAATCGATGAGAAGCAGATTGCCGAACAAGTAACCTTCGATGTCAGAGGTGATGCCTCCTCCCCATATACGCAATACGACGAGGCCAAGTGCCAGCATTCCTGTCAAGAAAATCGCAATGGATGCATCACCAGTCAGCAACTCTCGTTCCTGCAATTCGTGGATGATGAGTGCTGCAGTCAGGCTGAAAACAAGAGCATACCACAATGGTGCGGTTGCACCAAGAACGATTCCTACTGCCACGCCTCCAAAGGAAACGTGTGCAAGTCCGTCACCCATCAATGCAAGATTCTTCATGAGCAGGAAGGATCCATAGAATCCAGCGACAATGGTAGTCAATATCGCTGCAATCAAAGCTCTCTGAAACATCTCTAATTCAAAGAAGGCAGGAAAGGTCTCACCTGGCATCAACGGCCCCAGAGGCTCAAGAACATTGGAGAGAATTTCAACCAAGTGTTCACTCAACTGCATCATTCTTCCTCCTTGTGTGAGTGTGCATGGACGTGCTGTAGACCAATCAAGCCAGCCAAGCCACTCAAATCTGGAATCTCGCTTGGCTTTCCATCGTACTGAATCTGGCCATCAAGATAGATGACTCTGTGCGCAGATTGGCGAATGGCAGTCAGGTCGTGTGAGACCATCAACAAGGTCTTGTTTTCGTTGTGACAAAGATCATCCAAGAGTTTGAGAATCCCATTCCGTGAACTTCTGTCAACGTTGACGAGTGGTTCATCGAAAATAAGCAATTCAGCATTCGAGGCAAGTGCCCTACCAATGACAGCACGTTGACGTTGCCCTCCAGAAAGACGGCCAATGTCCATATCTGCGAGATCCGTTAGCCCAACAAGTTCCAACGCTCTCTCGACAGCTTCGTCGTTCCTTCTTCGTCGAAATGAGAACAAATCACTGGTTGAAATTGTACCAAGAGAAATTAATTCTTTTACAGTCATCCGCATTTTGGTTGGAATGCTTGCAGCAGTTTGAGAAACCCAGCCAACCTTTCCGTTGAAATTGACGTTCTTCGGATTGTATCCGAAAACATGGACACTGCCTTTTGAAGGTTGGAGAATACCGAGTATTGTCAGTAGAAGTGTCGATTTCCCTCCCCCATTTGGACCAACGATCCCAACAAATTCCCCTTTTGTAATGCTGAAGTTGATGTCTTCGAGAACCAACCTTCCTGAGCGGGTGACAGAAAGGTCCTGTGCCTCCAACATTGGGCCTACGCGATTGATTCTACTAGATGAAACCGCCTGCACAACAACCGCCTCAGAACTTGGTCTCAGACTGATTTAGAACACTCCGAGAGTGTTCAGATAACTCGACGTGCTGCGAGATACTCTGAAAGGACTTTGTGTGCGATGTAGAGGAATATACTGCCCACAAAGACAACCGGTAGCATGTCCACGGTGTGCATCTTCAATCCTCCAATTTGGGTTTCCTTTCATCAGCAATCCAATCCAGCCTTGAGGCTGTTGAGGTTCTTTTCCATCAAGGACAGATAGTCGTCGTTGGAGTCCTTTGGTGGCAATTCCATGGTGTACAAGGTTTGTACTGTAACGGCACCATTGGTTTGATCGACGATGCTGTTGACGGCTGTCTCATCGGTGTATTCTTCGATGTAAAGAACCGAGATAGCATCTTCTTCGATCTTCTCAACAACTTCTGCAATGTCCGCTGCACTCGGTTCGCCTTCAGGATCAAGTCCGTGAACAGTAACGAATTCGAGGTCGTATCGGTATGCGATGTATGAGTATGCGTTGTGGTTTGCAGCAACGGTGTTGTTGGTACATGTGCCGTTTGCTCCAAACGCTGCACTGTAGTCAGCATCAACCTCATCGAGGCTTGCCATGAACGCATCAGCGTTGGTCTGGAATGTGTCAGCCAGGTCAGGGAAGACCGTCTTCATCTCACCAAGAACAAGAGCGACCTGTGCTTTGTAAGCAAGAGGGTCGAGCCAGCTGTGAGGATCGTAGGCAAGAGCTTCTTCGTCACCATGGTCATCGTGGTCTCCCTCTTCGTCATGGTCTCTTTCATCGTCATGGTCTCCTTCATCATCATGGTCATCAGGGCGTTGATTCTCGGTCCACATGAAGCCTGCACCTTCACAGTCCTCCTCAGTGGTGTGTGTGGTGTCAACAGTGTGTGTGCTCATATCGTAGCAGACCATTTCGGCATCACCGTGGCTACCATGGTCGTGTCCCTCATGTCCACCCGTGCTGAGGATGTGGAGTTCAACACCTGCTGGGAGAGCGAAACCATAGTCGCCTTCTTCTTCAACGTGGAAGCCAATGAACGCAACACCTTCTTCGTGCTCGCCACCCATCATTTCCATGACTTCGCTAAATTCTTCCATGCTAATGTTTCCATCTTCATCTGCATCATACATTGCGAACATCATTTCGGTCATGTTGTCATCATCGTGGTCTTCGCCGTCAGATCCCTCATCTGCATGGTCGTGGTCGTCGTGGTCTTCTTCATCAGACATCATCATTTCCATCATTTCTGTGAACTCACCAAGGGTAAGGTGGTCATTTTCGTCCTCATCAAAGACTTCGAAGTAGATTTCAGCCATCTCTTCACCGCTGATTGGTAGGTCTCCTTCCATAGCATTCATGAGACGGTCAAATTCGTCTGCTCCGAGATTTTCGTCCTCGTTCATGTCAGCCATGTGGAACATAATTTCAAACATGGCCATTTCAATTTCGTGAGCTGGGTCATGGTCATCGTGTCCATCGCCCGAATCGTCTCCTGAGTCATCATCACTGTGATCGTGGTCATCATCGTGGTCGTGGTCTTCTTCTCCCATTTCTTCAGCCATGGTAAGGAATTCGTTCAATGATAGGAGTCCGTCACTGTCCGTGTCAAACATTTCAATCATCTCATCCGCATCCATATCTTCATGCTCTCCTTCCATCCACATGTAGCCTGCAGCTTCACAGTCTTCCTCAGTAGTGTATTCGTCATGGTTCTCGTGTGTATCCATGTCGTGGCATACATCAGATTCCCAGTGGTCGGAATGGTCATCACCGTGATCACCATTGTCATCATCATGGTCGTCGCCATGATCATCATCGTGGTCATCACCGTGTTCGTCACCATGGTCGTGGTGGTGGTGGTGTGCACCACCCATTGCAGCAATGGTAATGGTGAATGCTTCCATGTCTTCTGCTTCGAATTCAAGCATGTATTCACCTGCTTCGAGTTCGTAAACCGAGATTGTTGTGCCAGTTGGACAGTCGCTTGATGCTGTCAAGGTTTCTTCTGCCTCAACCATGTTGTGGTCGCCGTGGTCATGGTCATCATGGCCGTCATGGTCATCGTGATCTCCTTCATCATGGTCATCATGGTCTCCTTCATCATGGGCATCATGATCGTCATGGTCATCGTGATCGTCATGGTCATCATGATGTTCGTCTTCAGGCATTGCGAGGTTGTGAGCAGCGTTGTCACTGTGAATCTCATCTGCAAAGTACATCGACTCGGCTAAGGTGTGGACATCGGTCGTTCCAGGTGCAGCGAGTGACTTGCACAATTGGTCGACGAGTATTCCCTCATAGTCAAGTGCAGTCTGGCCAGTAGGCATTGCGTGTGTGGAGAATGATGGAGGTGCATCATCACCAAGACTGTCCATGGTTGCATCGATCCATGTTTCAAGACCGAGTCCATGATAGAAGAACAAATCAGCACCTTGCAGACGAACGAGGTCAGCAGCGGATGGTTCATAGTCGTGAACAGGTACATTCGAAGGAGCCAAAGTTTCCACGTTCAGTGTGTCACCTGCTATGGCCGAAACAATTTGTTCGACGTGGTAGGTTGAAACGAGGACGGTTCCCTTGCTTTCATCTTCGGAGTCTACTGTTCCTAAACAACCAGCGAGGCTTGAAAAAATCAGGATGCTGGCGGTCAACAATACTTGCAATGTGCTTTTGCGCATGGCCATGCGTTAATTATTACATATATAATATAAGTTAATAAATACGGCTTTGCCAACTATTATTATTGTAGGAGTGTTGGGTGTTTCATGAGCCGGGTAGTATCGTTCAGTGTCGACAATAAGTTTGCTGACGAATTGGAGAATTTAGTCGAAACATCGGGATATGGAAACCGTAGTCGTTTTCTGAGAGACGCATCGTTGCATTTTGCTGAAGAATTACAACGTGGAGGCTTGGAGTCCATGGACAAAGGAACGAATGTTGAAGGGATTCTCGTCGTATTTTTCCAGCATGGTATCGAGCAAAAGTTGCATGATATTCGGCATTCCGGTTTGATCAGGATTACCTCGTACAATCACTCGAGCATATTCAACAATTCATGTGTTGATACAATGCAAGCATTTGGTACTGCAGAAAACCTCAGGACGGTCATGAAACAACTTCAAGCAACTCAAGACGTCGACCGGGTGACATTTGTTGCTGCCCCGTTGCGAGATCACGGCTGTTGCTGAAAGGTATTAATCTTCCAATCCAGTTGGGACCTCAATTGCAAAGCCTACGATAAGTGAGGCAAGTAAGACCCATCCCGTTAACATGGATACTCGAAACAGTGTAGTTTGGAAGTCCGAGAAACTGTCCTTTCTGAGAACGACGTAGATGTTGGCAATTGCCATTAAACCCGACGCAGCAAGGAACCAAATTCCTTCCATTGGATCAGAGAAAGCGAAACAAGCGAACCACAAGAGCGTGAGTTGTATCGTCGTTCGAGTTGTTGCTCGCTCACCGAATTTTGATGGGAAGGAATGGATGCCTTGTTCCTTGTCGCTTTCAACATCCATACGTGCATAGTTGATGTCAAATGCAGCAATCCACAGTGCTACTCCGAGTGAAATAGGTAAGATGGTTGGCGCCCAGAGGAACTCAGTTTGCGTATCGAATAGACCTGTGATGGCTGCCCATCCATGCGTATCTGCAGCGATGGCTACCCATGCACCAGCAGGGGCGAGTCCAAGACAAAGGCCGAGCCAGAAATGGCACAACCAGGTAAAGCGCTTCATGTATGGATAGATGACAAAGGCAAGTACAGGTAGCCATGCCATCATCAATGCAACTTCATTGAGCAAGCCAGCACTGATGAGGAGCATCAACAAGAACACGGCAGAGAGAATCCATGCTGTCTGCATACTCATCGTGCCTGATGCAAGATGTCGTCCTTGTGTCCGTGGGTTGGCAGCATCAATATCACGATCGATGATTCTGTTCAAGGTCATCGCAAGACCACGTGCACCAACAGCTGCAAGAAGAATCCAGAGAAGGTCAATGCCGTATCCATGTTTAAACTCTTCAACAGCGATGAAATAACCAATCAAGACGAAAGGAAGCGAAAACAACGTGTGCTCAATTTTCACGAACTCAGCAATTTGCTTGAGGTTCATACCTTCACCTGAATTCAAGATGCGGTGGCCATTGGTATTTGTCAAGTTCGGGGTGTTGACGAATTGCTTCAAGGGTTTCATCGGAATGCATGGTGATTGCTGGCCATCGACGAACACCGTGTTCTTCAGAAGGTATGGGTGTAGTAGCATCCCAACACATGCGCTCTTTGTTTTCATCAAACGTGAGTCCACGGCCAACATCGAAGCGAGATGTGAGTTGCCACAGCAATCGACGACGGGCCTTTTCACAATGCAAATCGAGATCATCGTTGGTGATAAACAACCATCGCAACGAGGAAGAAGAATCCAATTGCCAAATTTGATTTTTCAATTGGTCTATTTTTTCCCGTCGAGCAGTTTCTGCTGCATCGTTTGATTCATCTGAGCCTTTTCTTGGCGATGGTGAAGCTGGGACGTTTGTCGTGACGACAAGCATGCTATCTCGTAGCATGCGTGCATCCGTAACCTCCTCGATTGCAAGAACATCGTTAATTTCATCAAACTTCGGCGCAGGCTCCAGGCCTTGACGCCAAGCTGGCACCTCTTGCTTGAACGAACCTTCGAGTGGATCGTTCGAAGAACGTGGGTCAGCAGCAGCGAGTGTTGTAGCATCGATGAGTAACTTCGTGTGCACGTTCTCGTATGGACTTGCGGCTTCAAGTGAATCTGCAACCATGCCATCGAGTGTGATCACATCAGTGGCAATGTGGACATTGTTGTTCATGGCATCAAGAAGTGCTTCAAGGTCCTTAGGGTCTTGATCTGGGTCAATAACAATCATGCTCTTGAGGAACATCATTTGGCCAGCGCCGAACAAACCGAGGGCTGTTTTCCGACCTTGTCTCGGATAGCGTTGTTTGGAAGACACGATGGCAAGGTTGTGGAATCCAGTTTCCAAGGGCAAGTGTACGCCGATAACATCTCGATGTTGGAAACGTAGTACAGGTGAGAACTGTCGTCCAATCGCTTCGCCAAGATAACCATCCTCCATTGGTGGAAGTCCGACAATTGTCGCAGGTAGCATTGCATCCTTTCGGTGGGTAATTGCAGTAACGTGCAACACAGGGTACTGTCCCGTCAATGAATAAAATCCGAAATGATCACCAAACGGACCCTCGGTACGAGTCTCTCCTGGAATACAATAGCCTTCAATGACGATATCAGCTTCCGCTGGAACCATGAGATCCTGACTTACTGCTTTGGTAATGCGAAGCGAACGGCGTCCGAGAATACCTGCAAATTGGTATTCACTGAGGTTGTCAGGTAATGGAGCGATGGCAGAGAAGATGAGTTCTGGAGGCCCACCAATGCAGATTGCTACAGGCATTCGTTCTCCACTTGCTGCAGCATGGTCTGCAGCATGCTTGTGAATCTGCCAATGCAATCCAATGTTCTTCTCATCGAAGACTTGAGCACGATACATCCCGAGATTGTGATCCCCTGTCTTCGGGTCTTTGGTGACGACCAAGGGCAGTGTCACGAAGTGACCTCCATCCATCGGCCAAGTCTTTGGAATGGGGAGTTTGGTCAGATCAGGTTCTTTCATGCGAACTTGTTGACATGGTGCACGAAAACGTTTCTTTCGAGGAGGCATTGCAAATGCATCTCGCGCCAACGGCAGGGCTTTCCAAGGCATTTTGACAAATGTACCTATATCCGGTTTCATCATCGCAGTCATCC
>Ga0213865_10002745_pt1 | contig 11024 bp, 16 predicted proteins | sample PICome_6_FD_160100 | JGI IMG/M metagenome (GOLD analysis project Ga0213865, IMG submission 160100) | Coastal seawater microbial communities near Pivers Island, North Carolina, United States - PICO282 | ecosystem: Environmental > Aquatic > Marine > Coastal | place: USA: North Carolina...
GTAGAAGAAGTTAGAACTGAACCTGAAGAAAGTTCAGTAGGTTCTAGTTTATTATCTAGAATTAAAAAAGAATTGCCTTCTAAAGTAGAAGAAGCAACACAAGGAGAAGAATAATGGGAATTACTTTAGGCGATATAGGAGCATTTGCAACAGGAGTTATTGATGCAGATACAAAAGCTACTGAAGAAAGATTAAAAGATAGAAGAGAAGAATTAAGAGCAGATAGACAATTCTATATTGATATGAAGACTAAAAAGTATGAGTCTGAATTAAAAAATTTTGAAGAAGAAAATAAAAAATATAAAGCTATTCAAGCTGTTAATGCAAAAGCTAAATCTGGAATGTTTAACGATGATGAGGGAAAAATTAATCCTAGTGCATATGGTCAAGCTTATTTACAAGAAACAAATCCTGCTTTATTATTACAATTTAAAACAGCATATAAAGATAATCCTAGTGAATTAAATAATATATTATCATCATATAGTGGAGATTCTATTAGTAAGTTTAAAACATCAACTACTAGAGAAGCATTAGACAGTAAATTAAAAGCTGATGTTGATGCTCTTACTGCTAATTACAAAACACAACTTGAAAATGCAAGAGGTGATAGTAAATTAATAAATGCTATATTAAGAAAAAGAGATAAAGAAATTGCAGATACTATTCAAAAAAATGAAGATGGTAAAACTGGTGTAATCAAAGCAAAAGAAATTGCTGTTGAAACAAGTACTGAAGCTGAACCTGATTTAGAATTTGGTAAAGTACAAGAAATTAAAGGTACATTTATAAATAAAACATCTGATGCATATAAAGATTTTAGAAAAAATAATATAGAATTAGCAAAAAAATTAGCTACTGTAAATGACAAAAGAACAAGTGCTGATAATAATTTAGTTATAGGACAAACATTTAGAAAATTAGGAATTCCAAATACTAACGATTATTTTGTAACAAATAGAGATGGAGGTATAACACAATTTAAAAAAGGTGGAGAAGATTTTGCAAATACTACTTTTAGTCAATGGAAAATGTATAAAGATTATTTACCTAGTTCAGGAACTGATACTTTGTATCTTGCTTATAATAAAGATGCATCTAAGTTAATACCTCATTATAATAAAGAAAATTTAAATGGTGATATTTCTAATAGAATTACAACATATGCTGTGCCTGTAGCTAATGGTAATATATCAGGAGAAGGTGGAGCATTAAATTTTAGTACTGTTTTAAGAGGTAAAGATAATTTAATTGTTATGCCTACAGCAAATACTATTGATTTTGATGGTACTGTTGTTGGTACAGATTTAAAAATAACAAATCCAGAAACAGCAAAAATATTCTATGCTCAAGCTTTAATTGATAATTCAAAAGTTAATGGTGAAATTAATATTGCTTTACTAAAAAGAAATCAAAATACATTACAAGATTTAAGATATGGTAAAAGCAATGCTTTATTAGAAAAAGTTAATAATGATTTTATTAATAAATTAAAAGGTACTACTACTACTGCAACAGATGATGGAACACCTCCACCTTCTAATAATAATAATGTAGGTACAATTAAAATTACAAATCCTGCAGATGGAACTTCTCAAATAAAAAAAGATACTGTTGCTAATAGAAATTTAGCTGCTAAAATAGCTAAAGAATTAAATGTAGATATAAGTGAAATTTTAAGTGAAATAAAAAATATAAAACAAGAACCTACTGCTGGAGATGCATCTATTGCTGAAACAACAATGGGTGTTAATGATAATGTTTTTGGAGATAAAATTAAACCTGAAGGTGAACTGGGAGATGTTAATCCTAAATTTACTACATTAGAATCAGTATTAAAAATTTTACCTAATAATATGACTGGTCAAGAAATACAAGAACAATATAATATTGATTTTAAAATAAATCCAAAATCTATATATAGACCATTAAAGTAATGAATCATGGCAGAACAAACTCAAACAGATTTTTTTTCTGGATTTGAAAGTGTAGATTCTACTACACCTATTTCTACTTCTACTATTAAATCAATAGATACTAAAACATTAGAAGATGAAAAACAAATAATACCACAAAAACAAGAAGTTAAATTAGATTTCTTTTCTGGATTTGAAAATGTAGATTCAGAACAAGAAGTTAAATCAGATTTCTTTTCTGGATTTGAAAATGTAGATTCAGAGATACAAAAAATTAATATTCCTAAAGAAACTCCATTAACTTATACATCAGAAGAACCTTCTTGGTTTAGAAAATTTACTTATGGTTTTGATAAACAAGACCAGTTTTTCGGTAATGTATTTCGTATAGGTAAAGGTTTATTTCAAGATATTAAAGATGATAATAGAGATTTACAAGATGTACTAAAAGATAATGCTGGTATTGAAAATCAAAGACTATTAAACAGATTTCAAAGATTTAAAAATAAAAAGTATGATGATGACATCTATGTAAAAGCAGGTGAAATGGCTTCTATGTTGCTTGACCCTTTTTATATAATGGCTTATCTAACACCATGGGGAAGAGCAGCTACTGCATCTTATAAAGGTATTGCAGCTATTGGTGGTGCTACTGTTGGATTAGATACATTAGTATCAGAGTTTGCAAAAACAGGTGAGTTTAAACCAAAAGAAGCTGCTATCGCTGGAGCTAGTGCTGCTGCTTTAGGTCCTGCAGCTATGAAAACTTTTAGAGTAATTAATAAATATTTACCTGGTGCTGATAAAAAGAAGATAGAACAAATTATTGAAATAACTAAAAATAAAAAACAGAAACAATTAGGTTTAAATAATAAAGAGTATAATGAATTAACTAAAATTGTAGGAGATAAAGAATTTATAACTCTTAATAATTTAATTAATAAAACAGGTAAAAATTTATCAGATGTTTTTGAAAAACCTCAATTTGCATTTGATAAAAAAACTAAAACTTTAAATAACTCAATTGATAAAATTCAAAAATTAAATAAAGAAAAATTTACTAAATCAAATCAAAATAAAATTAATAAATTAGAAGCTAATAAAACAAAAATATTAAATGATTTTAAAAATGAAAAAAAACAATTAGTAAAAAAACAATCTGCTTTACTCCAAAAAGAAAATGAATTAATTTCTAAAAGAGATGTTAAGATATTAGAAAAATTAAGACAAAATGAAAGCTTAACAGATACAAGTATTAGATATGTTTTATCAGCATCTACTAGACCTTTGTTTGGTGCTGGTGTTGGTTATGCTTTTGGTACTCTTTGGGGTGCAGAAGACGATGAATTAAATAAATGGATTTATGGTGGTGCTTTATTAGGTACAATACAAAAAGGAATTAAAGCTAGTAAAGTTTTAACAGTTGGAGATAAAACAGCAGCTACTAATATTTTAAATAATGAAGCTGTAAAATTAACTTTACAAAAACTTAGACAATATACTGCAACAACAACTGCAACAAAATTAAAAGCATTTGGTGGTAAGACAGAACAATTAGGTAATATGTTATTACAAAATTTAGATTCTCCTTATTCTAAAAATTCTATTTCTAAAGTTGCTGATGAAATTAGAAGTACATGGACTACTAGAGCAGTAAATATATTTAAACCTTACTCTGAAGTTCAAGGAACTAATGCTCTTAATTCTTTAAGAGGGTCAACAATAAAATTAAGTAATAAAGAAAAAATATTAAAAAGAAATATAAAAAATTATTTAGATGAATTTCAAAATTTGTATACTAAAGCAGGAATATTTAGTAAAGAAAATATAAAAGATTACTTTCCTAGAGTTTATAATTTTGATAGAATACAAAAAAATCCTAAGAAGTTTGAAGAAACATTAATACAAATATTTAAAAACAAAGGTGCTAAAAATCCTGTAAAAGAAGCTAAAAAATTTCAAGATAATATTAATGATGTTTCTAATTTTAATATTGTTAAAACTAATATTGATGATTTAATTAATGATAAAAAAATAAGTAATCAATATATTATTACTCCTTTAAGTAATCATATAAATCAACAAAGAAAATTAACAGGAACATTTACTCAAGTAGAAAAATTGTTAAGTGATAATGGATTTTTAATTAATAATCCTAGTCAAGTATTATCTTCTTTAGTAAATAGGTCTGCTAACTCAATTGCTTTTTCTCAAAGACTTGGACCTAATGGACAATTCTTAACTCCTTTTTATCAAGGAATAAAAAATAAATATAAAAATACAGGTAAAGTTAATTGGAGAGAATTAGCACAAAAAGAAATACAAATAGTTAATAATACTATAGAAGCTTACTTTGATAGATTTGGACACGCAAGAAGAAATGAATTAAAAGCAACTGCAGGTGTACTGTCAACAATATCTAACTTAAATATGTTGGATAGAGTTACAATTGCTTCTTTAGGTGATTTAGTACAACCTTTTACTAACTCAACTAATTGGTTAACTTGGTTAAAAGCTTTATCAAGAACTTCTCTTACTGCTAAAGGAGAAACAGGAGTTGCAAAAAATTTAGGTATTGCTCATAACAATGAAATACGAGCATCATTACAAAAACCTTTAGCAATTAAAGGTGATGAAATATCTTCAAATGCAAGTTGGTTAGGTAATGATAAATTAAGTTTAACAGCAGCTAACAATTTATTTTTTAGAATATCAGGATTAGAATGGTTGACTGGTTTTGCTAGAAGATTTGCATATAATGCAGGAGCAGTCGATGCTTACACTACTGCAAATAAATTATCTAAATTTGTTAGTAAAGGTGGTAAATTAAATTCTAGTAAAGGTTCTAAATTAGTAACAGATTTAGAAAGATATGGTATTACAGCAACTGATGCGTTAAAAATAGGAAGTAAATCTTATGATGATATTGTTAAAACAGCTATAGGTAAAAAGAATTTAAATGAAGCAGGTATAGCAGCAGCTAATAGAGATGCAATTATTCCACAAGTTTCTAATAGATTATTATTTACACAAAGTAATGCACCTTGGGTTAGATTAATGGGTCAATTTTTATCTTGGTCTATGGCAAAATCAGCACAAACAAATAAAATTTTATCTAGAATAGAAAATGGTGATGTAAGAACTATGGTAAAATTAGTAGCTGCATTACCTGTATATGGTGGTATTCAAGAACTAAGAGAACTTGCTAAGTATGGAGAAGTAATAACTGATATAAATACTGATGCAGACGAATGGTGGTCAGAAGCTATTAGACTTTCAGGTCTACCTGGTGTTGGTCCAGAATTTGTTGCTAGTAATTTAGTTGGTCCAGGTTCTAGACAACCTTTCTTTTTAGCTTTTCCTGCTGGAAGTATACTATATGAAACTGATAAAATTTTAAAAGATTATTTTAAAGGTAATACTCAAAGAGCTAATGAAAGATTCTTTCAAAGAATAGCTCCTCTACCTAACTGGAGAAATTTTATATTAGAAAGAGCAAAAGATTTAGGAGTAGATTTAGATGATGGAGGTAGAAGATTACCAAAATCAAAACTAGAAAGAAAAACTTTTAGTGAAGGAGATGAAGTAAAAAGTGATATGAATTTAAAAAAAGTAGCGACAGGTATGATAGCAGCTAAGATTGCTACATCAGGTGTAAATGCTGATATGTTAAAAACACCTATTCAAAAACCACTTCAAGAAAAAAAAGAAACTATTGTTCCAAAGAAAAAACCAACTATTGAAGAACAAGTAAATAATTTAATACCTAGGTCAATGACAGTAGATACTACTACAGGTGAAGGTGCGAATATTTTTCCTATTGATGAAAAAGAAGTTAAAAAAGATTACAGTAAAATTTCTGATTTAGAACCTGCTAAAAAGAAATGGTTAATAGATACAGCAGAAAAAGTTTATACTATTAATAAAGATGAAATAGTACCTAGTGATATTATTTTAGCTATTAATAGTGGTGAGACTGGTTGGGGTTCATCTAGATTCTGGAAAGAAGGAAGTAATAATTTATTTAACTTTCAATCCTTTAATGATAAAGAAGAATCTATAGCTGCAAAAGAAAGTAAAGCTAAGATTAAAAAATTTAAAACACAAGAAGATTCTATAATTCAGTTTTTAGATTGGGTACAAACAAAACCTAGTTATGAGGGAGTAAGAAAAGAAATAAAACTTTACAATGAAGGTAAAGGAAGTAAAGAAAATATTATAAAAGCTATAGCTAAAACAGGATTTGCTGAAGATAAACAATGGAGTAATAAAATAACATCTATATTAAATAGTAGAATAGATGGTAAACATAAAAAAGAATTAGAAAGTTTTAGAGATTCACTTTCATTTGATAAAAAGAAATTTAATATAGGAGGATTAGCTGCAAAAGGTATTACTAAACTATTAACAAAAAATGTAAATAAAAATATTAATAAAGCAACATCAAGTATGGTAGCTAAAGATGTTAATCCAGGTGATACAGCTATTACAACAACAATAGGTACATATAAGAAAGTAGATAATTTATTAAGTGATTTAAATAAAAAGTCAGTTCATGATTTTGGAGCTGGTATAGGTATAGGAACAAGACAATTTAAAAATAAATTAGTTACAAGTCATGAACCTTTTGTGCCAGATGAAAAAATATTAAAATCTAAAATAAAATTTAATGGAGAATTATTCGAGGGTAGAGTTCCTGATTATAAATCATTTGATGATGTATTAGTTAAAGAAGGTTTTTCTTCTAAGGATGCTGTTGTTAATTTAAATGTATTAAATGTAATTTCAAACCAAACTGAACGAGCTAATTTAGTAAAAAATATTGCACAATTAATTAAAAAAGATGGTGTTGCTGTTATTACTACAAGAGGTGATGATGTTGCAAATCAAGCTAAAACTTCTAAAAACGCAATTAAGTTTGCAGATGGTTGGATATTTGGTAAAGGAAATAAAAAAACTTTTCAAAAAGGATTTAGCCAAAAAGAATTAGAAAGTTATGTTAAATATGTTTTAGGAGATAATTATACAATAGAAAAAATTCCTAGTAAATACAAAATAAGTTCATCAGGAGTAATAATTAGAAAGAATAAATAATATGACACCAAGAAATAAAACAGATATGATTGTTATACATTGTTCAGCAACACCTGCTGATATGGATGTAGATGCAGCAAAGATTAAACATTGGCATACAATTGATAATGGATGGGATGATATTGGTTATCACTATGTAATTAAAAGAGATGGTACATTAGAGACTGGCAGAGAAGAACATAGAACAGGTTCTCATGCTAGACAAGTTAATGGTACATCAATAGGAATCTGTATGATAGGTGGCTCTGATAAATCAGGTGGTTGGGAAAATAATTTTAATGAAGAACAATTTGAAACACTAAAAGATATAGTAATTAAATTAAAAGATAAATATAATATAACAAAAATAATAGGACACTATGAAGTAGATGATGTTAAGAAGTGTCCTTCATTTGATGTAAAAGAATGGAGAGAAAACAATGTGGTTTAGTGCAATTAAACTAGCAGTCAATGCTGGTTCTCATATATATAAAAAGAAACAAGAAACAAAAATGATGATGGCTAATGCTCAAGCTAAACACGCAGAGAAGATGGCTGCTGGAGAGATAGAGTATAGTGGTAAGTTATTAGAAGCAAGACAATCGGACTGGAAAGACGAAGCAGTTTTGGTAATTCTCACATTGCCAATTTTGGTGATTGCTTGGGGGGTCTTCAGCGATGACCCAAATGCATCTCAAAAAATTAAAGAGTTCTTTGAACAATTCCAACAGCTTCCCAGTTGGTTTACAAATTTGTGGATTCTTGTAGTGGCATCAATTTATGGTATTAAAGGAACACAAATATTTAAAAGTGGTAAAAAATAAATGATTGATAACTTTTTTTATAAAGCTTGTGGTTTAATAGATAATTTATTTTCATGGTTAGAAACTTATTCAATTAAATTTACTACTTGGTTATGGCACTCAAGAGTAAACATACTACGAAAGAAAAGACAAAATGAGAGACACAAAACTTCTAGAAGAATTTAAAAAAAAGGTTGAAAGAAAACTTAAAGAGATGAACATATTTAAGAACCTTAGAAAAGAAGTAGAGACTGGTGCTAATGGTACTCAGTCTTATATAATAAAAGAAGGTGTTAACAAAGGTAAGAAAGCAACTAAATAATATGGGATGTAGTTATGAATTATTATTTTACAGGTTTATTAATCTTAGCTTTTGTATTGTTAGCATTATTTGGAGGACCTAATATATGAAAATATCTGAAAATACATCAGTAAGTATGCCAGTTAAAAATATGATAGGAATTGTAGTAGGAGTAGCTATGGGTGTATTTGCATATACAGAAGTTACTGCTAGACTTACCAGTTTAGAAACATCAAGAGAATTATTTCAAGCAGACTTACTAAAAAAGTCAGAGCAAAAACCAACTGACCAGGAACAATTTATGTTGATTGAAAGTTTGTTTGAAGATGTAGAAAAATTAATTGAGAATCAAGAACAAAATATGACTAACAAAGTTAATATAGAATTTTTAAAAACTCAATTAGAAAAAGCATTAACAGATGTAGAAGAACTAAAAGATAAGGTAAGAGCAAATGGAAACAGTCATTAGTACAGTAGTAGCATTATGTATGTTTATAGCAGGGGAATTAACTGAACACAGAATACAACCTGCGATGAGTGATTGTTTAAAAGGAAAAAGAGTAGCTGAGAGAACAGCTAATACTAATATAGAATATAAATGTGGGAAAGTAAAAGTTGAACTTGAAGAAAATATAGATGGTTCTAAAGCAATTAAAAAAATAATAGAGGAATAAAGATGAAAAAAAATTGTAATAAATGTAAAAAAGAATTTGAACCTAAGGAAGAACTAGATATGTTTTGTAGTCAACAATGTAAGGAAGAAGCTTTAGCTGATTTAGATAGAGATAGTGATGAGTGTTTATCTTGTCAATAAGAAAATAAAATTATGACAGCAGCAAAAATTTATGTATTAACAATATTATTATGTTCGGTAGGACAACCTAAATGTATTGTTCCACAAGTTATTACTGAACATAAAACTCATTATGAATGTGTTAAACATGGGATGGGTGATGGTTATGAAATTTTATTTGGAAGTGATTTAACTAAACAACAAATTAATGATAGTAAACTTTATATTAAATTTAGTTGTGTTGTTAAAGATATAGTTGAATCCTAAGAATGAAAAACATCTGAAGCAATTTTTTCTAAGTCTTCAGTCAACATATTAAACTTAGCATCACATTCTTTTAATAATGCTTTGATAACTCCAGCATTTTCTTTTTTAAAATGAAGATGTATTTTATCTAAAGGATACTTAGATAACTCTGTAATAAATTGTCCTTGATTATTAATAATTAATTTAAAGCCCATCAAGTGTGCTTCTTTTCTTTTAACTCTTTTCTTTTGTTTAAGTTTTCGATTGGTTTTCATGCTTCTCTTTCAATAAGTCAACAAGAAAATCATCATCATTCTTCTCGCTTCTAAGTTTAGTTATAGGATTAGTACCTTCTTTATAAGTTTCAATAGTTCTAATTCTAACAGGATTAGTCATGAATACAGGAAACTTAGGATTATCTAAAGATTTAACCATAAAGAAACCATCTTCAGCAACACCAAATGTTTCTACTTTTTTAATGTCTATATCATCTGAACCTATTAAACAAATTCTTAAATTATAAATTTCTTTTTTTTCAGGTGGTTTAATATTCTTACCATTTAATCCTACTATATTATTTGTCATTAATAATTTCCTTATTATGTATTTCTTCTATAACAACAGGTGCAACTTCTCCTTGTTGTCCATCATCATCAGCTAAACTATCTACACTTTCAGTATACATTTCATTTAACTTTTCATTGTTTCTTGTTATCTTTAATTTAAGATGGTCTTTCAAAGCATCAATCTTAACATGAAGAATTTTATCTAAGTGTCTGTTAATACCATACATAGGTAAATCATTTAATGCTGATATGATTCTACGAAAACCTCTTGCTCTTTTTTCTAATTGTGTTATCTGTGATTCGTTAGTCATAGTCTCTCTCCAATATCATTTCTAAATAGTGAATTGCTTTTTCTATATCTTTTTGTTTTCCTTTTTTAGAGTGTCTACAAATATATTTAATTGCATTACCTTCAGCAAATAATAATTGATTTTCATTTATAAACTGAGCAGGTTGAATCTTCATATCTTTGTAGTGGTCTCCATCAACTTGCTTATCTAAGCTATCATAAGCTACTCCTTTAAACATTTCTTTACTTGGCATTATAATATATCATCCTGTCTTCTTAATTGTTTTTCTGTTGGTTGTAACATAGCATTTAAATCATCTATTGTCAACTCTGAATTTCTTTTTAACTTTTTTACTATCCATTTATAAGACCAAGGTTGTAGTCTAAATTGTTCTTGTCTATCATAATAATGAGTTTGATTAGGTATAAAATCAAATACATTTTTATAATTAATCTTACTAGATTCTTCTTTAGACAACAAAGATTGTAACCATGCAACAAGTATGTGTCTTGCTTTTCGTCTTATAGGTTTCATTTTTTTACTATTCATTTTCTTTCTTTCCATGACAAACTTCATATGAAGCATTACAATCTTTACAACTATAATTACTTACAAATAAATATTCATCACTATCATAAACATCTTCAGCATCAAAGTCATTACCCCATATTACATCACCATTACAAATAAAACATTTCATTATTTAAGTTCCTTGAAATTAGTTTCTCTATCAAAGTATTTATATTCTACTATAATAGGTTCAAATGTTTCTAAACATTCTAATACATCTGTCTTCTTAAATTGTTTACAAGAATAAACATCTAACTGTACTAAGGCAGGTTGTTGTTCATCCCATGTATGAATACCAATATGAGAAGTATCTATAATAGCAACACCACTTAATCCTTTATTACCTTTTTTCGTAACTCTAGATGAATAAGGTCCTGCTAATATATTCATATCTATTTTATTAATTAATTTTTTCATCCAAGCAACTGTATCTTCTTCAGTAGCTAAAGGTTTCTTTACCTCTTCT
>Ga0213865_10002746_pt1 | contig 11024 bp, 5 predicted proteins | sample PICome_6_FD_160100 | JGI IMG/M metagenome (GOLD analysis project Ga0213865, IMG submission 160100) | Coastal seawater microbial communities near Pivers Island, North Carolina, United States - PICO282 | ecosystem: Environmental > Aquatic > Marine > Coastal | place: USA: North Carolina | collected...
GTTTCCGGCAACAACTGCACCGTCCTTGAATTCTCTCAACTCTAACTTAATTGTTTCTGAAGCTGTGTTAGTACCAGCAGTAGTCGGCCGAGTTGGACTTACTTTCCAGAATTGGGCTACGCTTGCAGAGTCTAGGGTTGTCCAAGACGATGCAAAGTTATTAGAATATTGATTGGTACCCGTTGAAGACAACAAAGTTGCTCGAATTTGATAATTATCAGATGAGTCTACATTGACTGGATCTAACCAATCACCACGGTATTTTACACCACCTGCACTAATCGCTCCCGTTTGAGTGGCCATAATTTGACCTAATGGCGTGCCATAACCTTCTCGACGAGTATAAATGTTAAATGATGAATATCCTTCAGATAGTGAAACAACAAGGGCGGAAGTATCACCGGTATGAGAAATAGTTTCACCATCTATTAACTTTGTTGGATCTGAGATCGTTGTTCCTGTTCCAGTTGCACTCGCATCAATAAACTGAACAGTCGCACCAGCTAAGGATGCAGTCTGATCGTTGATGGTAAACAATCTGTCCTTGACAATATCAACACTTGATTGAGTTTCATCAAAACCATCGGTCACTCGCATGGTGTAAGTTTCTTCGGTACCTAGACCTGCATTGTCATCATCATCTTCAACTGTCAAATCAAAGGTTGACGTAGTGTTAGAAGTATGAGAGAATGAACCAAAGGGTGGATTTGTCACAGAATCAAAGTCTGCAAATGTCTCAGGCAGTGCAAAGTGTAACTCTGTTCCTGAAGGAGTCGAACTGGTTTCGGCGTTGGCATCATCCATAACAACATATGCACCCGCAGAGATGGCATTAATCGTTGTACCTTGTGGGAAATCAATACCACGAACTTCCATACCCAATGTTAGATTTGTGGTATTGGTCAAGAAGAGAGTATTAGAGTTAGCTCCAATACTTTGATTAGTTGCCTTTGGTATGATATCTGTAAGATGATAATAGTATGTCTGCGTTTCTAGGTTTGACCCTGAGAAACTGAACTGAATGGTGTCACCCTCATTTGCAGAGTCGTTTGTTTGGTCTGTGGTCAATGACGCATTAGGTAGTGCGTCTGTCATGTCGAAAGTAGTGGTCGCCACTATGGTTCCGGTATAACTGCCCACTCGAACTGTGACGGTACCTGTTTCGGAACCATTGAATAATGAGTCAACACTGGTCGATGAAGTAAAGTCAACTGCACTGGTAGACACCACCTGCGGCGCGGGTTGTAGAGTTACAATTCGAGCTTCGAGTGTCGCAGATCCACTGAACGTAACATAGAGTGTTTCACTACCACTGTTGTCACCATCGGGTGTCACGGTTGCGGTCAAGGTGTTACCCTCAACGACATCATTACAAGTTACTGTATATTGTGGTAATGATGTGTCATTGACGGTGATGGTTTTAGATGCTAATGATGGGCCACCAACTGTTTTCGAAATGTTGACAGTATAGGTTTCAACACCTTCCCTTCTCTGATCTGATTTGTGGAAAATTGTAAATGTCTCTGCACCACCGTCTACCGTGAAACCAACATCGGTTTCGGGTGCCGTTGCATTACCCTGCCATGTGTAGTCTAGGTCATCACTGGATGTGTCATCCGCTCCACCACTAGGAAGATTCGCCACCGTTCCTGTTGTTGAAACATAATAGTTTTGTGCGGGTGATGTGACACTTGGAGTAAATGTGAATGTGACATCCGCACCCTCACTTACTTCGTCGATGTCAGATGTCAGTTCATACGTGGTGTCACCCAAAATGGTATTGGACACACGAACCGAATCACCGTTGTCGTTGAATACAACAAAGTCAAAAGCATCCTCACTGGTATCGCCATCATCTGTAAGTAACAAGGTGATGCTGTCTGAGTTATCAAAGAAACTGAGTGACCCCGCAGTTGCTTCTGACAGTTCAGTGATTGTTGGACTAAAGTCCGATGCTACTGCTCCACTTACAGGTAAATCAATGTACCATTGAACCGAATCAAGATGTCCGTAATTGTCTGGTGCATTAGTTGCTTCGACTGTGAAGGTGACATTTCGACCACCACGCATACCAGCTGAATCCGGAGACACACTTACCAGTTGTTCTGTATTGTCTCTAAGAATGAAACTCTCTAAACTAGATGAGATTTCAGATGCATATATTCCTGCAGACGTTTCGACCTCGATCGTTTCGTTTACTGTGCCGTTGAACGTGTCGTCTGCCGTTGTTCCAGTCAGAGTATATTCATCGTTTGTGCCAGTCAGAATGAGGTTACCGGTGGTCGCAGCAAGTCGATCATCGGTTGCATTGATTGTCCATGTGACTTGTTGACCCACCGTCTGTGGATCGACGGTGATAGTGGCGGTCACATCTGACCCTTCTCGAATGTCGACAGACGAAATTGCAATTGTAGGATCAAAATCATTGACTGTAATCACCGATAGCGGAGTGTCGTCGGGGAATGCACCTTTGTATATTCCACCCTCAGTGAACAAAAGAACCTTAAATGTTTCTCCATTAGCCTCAGTGTTGTCAAAGTCGAATCGACTAGCAATAGAAAATCTTGCAGAGTCATTGACAATTTCAAATGCTTGTCGAGTGTTCGGGTCTAATGCGTTCGCGAACCCATCAATAAAATCATCACTATCAATCGGATCAACAGGGCCTGCACCCTGAAATGGATAAATCTGATAAAACATATTCAGACGACCATTGGGGACATCGGTACCAACTACTCTACACTGTACACTGTCACCTTCATCCATCGATTTATCTTCGACTGTAAAATCAAAATTTTGATGCACAGTAAGGTCAAATGATGTGTCTACGTCTTCGATTCTGTTTCTAAATTTTAAGATTTCTCTTTGTTCGGGGTCAAACACACGTACTGTGTAGTATTCTCGACCAAAGTAAAGGCCTTCAGTTTCATCCGAATCTTCTTTGTGTGGTATGATAAATGAACCACTGCCGTTTGTGATACTAAAGAATCGAGGCGCATCTGAGTCTGGGAATGCACTGTCTGCACTGTATGCAAAATCTGCAAACGATGCAGAGTCATTAGGGTTACTTACATCAATAATGTAAGATAACGTTGTGTTTAATGTGGTATCATACGGTGCATTGGTTGCCTCGACCGTGTATGTAAAATCTTCACCTTCTTCGTAAAAAGCACTAGAAGGTGGGAAGGTGGCGTTGCTGAATGCCCATTGAATACTCTCAAAGGTGTCTGTGATATTATCCGAGTCTTGACTGGCAAACAATAACAACTCTGTGTCAGTCACCAATAACTCACCACCCAAATACATTCCTGCAGGGTGAACGAATAACTTGAAGAGTTCTCTCCACTCTGAGATAGGCACAGACGATCTTACCAGATATGCGAATGTCTGATATAACTTATCGTCTGTCAAGAATCTGCGCGAGGTTGGGCCAAGAGTAGAGTTGGTATCACTCACCTTGAATATCTGTTCTTTTGTTTCTACGATCTCTGCGTCAATACCGAAGAATGAACGGAAGAACCACTGAATCGCAAACTTGGTTCCCTTAGATCGAAACAGTGTATTGGAGAAGTTTGCAGCTGCACGTTTCGCGGCATCACCAGTCGCAAAACTCTCAAAGTATGAGTCACCTAGAAGTAATTCGTTTTCAATATAAGACAGTAGTTCAATGTCTGTCTCTGTGATGTCTCGTGCGGCAAACAGATGGTGGAGAAGTTCGGTTGCCTTCTCATCTTGTTGAAACTCATAGTATGCATTGAGGATTGCAATAAATTTTGGATACGACGCTTGAAAGTGTTCTGGTAAAACCAGCTCAACTTGATCAGGTTGTAGACGTAGGTTTCTACGTCTTTTATCCAAAAAATTATTATGCATCTATATTACCAATTAGAAGGTTGCTAATGGATTGGCAAGTCGTTTCCATCTATTACCTGACGGCTGCACACATACATATATGTAGTTCGCATCCCACGCGATTTGTCCAACACCACCAACCGTGTCTGTGGAACTGGACGGAACTACAGGTGCAGAGACCTGTAATCTTTCACTTTCCATTTCGCCAATTACCTTTATCCCAGCATCTCTGGTTTGCAGTTTTTCGTCAGATGTTCCGCCACCGATATAATATAATCGAGTTTGACCATCTCCGGTCAGAGCTTCAAACCACTTCAATGAATTGGTTTTGTTTCGTATAGCAACACCAGCGCCATTTGATTGAAGGTACAGTGAACCAACACCACCTTCTTCTAGGTAGGTATTAGATCCGTCGTGGTAGAATTTGCCGTCTCCCCCATCACCCACACGGAATTCCTTATTGTCATCTGCTTTCAGGTTAGAGACCAATGAGATACCCGAACCGTCCAGATTTCCCATCTGGTTGATATCAATCTGACCAGCTTTCAATGTGGTTGCAGTACCTAGACCAGTACCGATAGTTAACGTTCCACCGGTTGTGTCAATCTGGTCAATGGTCAAACTACCCGCATTGATTGCAGCTGTGGTTGTCAAGTCACCACCAAGTATCAACTCATTGTCAATGACAAAATCACCGGTGCATCGTGCACCAGATGCAGAGTCAATCACATTCTCTGCAAAGTTCGACAACAGATTAGTGAATGTGATCTTCTTGGTTGTGTTAACACTCACATCATTGATGATTAAAACATCACTGTCTGCTGGTGCTGTCTCCAGTTCGGTTAACTGTGAAATTCTAATGTCAGCCATTTATCTGTCCCTTTACAATGTCTGTGACTGTGACAATGTTCCAGCAATCGCAAGATTACCAGCATCGTCAAGTCTGAGTAAACGTGTGCCAGACTTCGATATCAGAAGTTCTCCAGCACTGTCACTGATTATGTATCCACTCGCAGTGGTGATATTACCAGCGACTAACATATCACTGTCTGGTCTATAGTTTAGTGCGGTATCTGTTCGGGTTGTTCCATTACCCGATGCCTCTTCACTGAAGTGTAGATAGTTCGTCGCAGTATTGTCATTACTTGCAGTCAACTCGATTGTACCTGCAACCGCAGCACTATCTGCAGCTACGTTTGTCAACTGTGATCCGTTACCACTAAAGTATGGTGCAGATAACACGTCACCGGTACCAAGAACTTCATATGAAAGACTTTGTGAGAAGTTGGTACTATCCAATCCAGTGAGATTAGACTGTCGCATCAATGGATATAATGTACCGGTAGTGGGCGCACTGTCTGCTGTGATTTGTCTTGCGTCTAATGCAACGCCTGCACTGTCCGCATAGTTGGCAGTCAGTGCATTACCTTTAAAGTTATCAGTAGTCAGTGTGTTGGTTGATGGATTATATGTTAGTTCTGCATCAATGTCAACCGAATCAGAACCAACCTGACCGACCATCGGAATGAGGAATTCTGCATCTGCATCGCCTGCAGACTTTGTTGTAATAAGTTTTGCAACCGAACCCTGACCTACGTCACCAGTGTTATCGTTTAGGTTAACCCATTGAGTTCCGTTGTATTTGAGAACCTGACCATTAGCAAGACCAGCAAAAGTATCAGTGACATCGTTGAGTCCAGTCAAACCAAAGTCAGCCGCACCCGCAACGAGTGCACTGTCTGCAACACCTTCTAGTCGACTAACAGTGATTTTATCCTGACTTGGGTTGTAGGTAAACCCTGTACTGTAACCCGCAGAGTCGAATCGGTCACCGGTGCCATTAACCTGACTGACGATGACTGGAAAGTCTGAATCAACTGCAGAGAGATCTTTTACTCGTAGTCTATCAGCTGTCTCGGCGTTCTCGATCTGTGACTCAATCAGATTCTTGTACTGAATCTTCTTAGTGGTGTTCTCACTGACATCAACAATAACGAGAATATCTGACGAATCGGCAATATCACCGGTCAGTTCGTCGAGTTCGCTTATCTTTATGCCTGCCATTTATTATTCCTCAAGAATTCGTATCTTTATTTATACGCTGTTGTTATATGTTATTGTGACATTCTCTTGTATGCCACCAGACGGTGTAACGCCATACGTTACAGTGTCCGTTCCTGCACTGGTTGCGTTGTATGTAACTACGCCTACCGAACTAATAGAAGCTGTACCACGCGAACCCTGACTCACAATCGAGTATGTCGGACTTGAGAACGGATCGTTTCCTGACACATCCTCGACCGATGGAATACCAATCGTCACTGCAAACGGCCCAAGTGAGGTAGACACCACATCCTGTACTGCGTTGATTGTGACATCGATTGTCTTGGTTAGTGTATGTGGTGTCGCAGAATCTCCATACAGTAACTCTAAAGTAAACTGATCTGTACCGTTGAAGTTTGCGTCTGGTGTGTATGTATATTCACCGATTGCAACCACAATACCACTTGCAGAAACCAACCGATTAGTAAATGTGGCACTCACCTCGCCGTTTGATGCAGAGTCTCCCAATCGTAAACCATGTACCGACAATGGCACATTGTAAGCTTGAAAATCCTTCGTGACTGCGGTGTCTTCGTTTGTTGTTGCAGTCAGACCCTTCGTGACCTGACCCGCACTATCCGCAGTCTGAAATAAAACATTACCTTCTAAGTCTGCGTTTGTGATGTCATACTGTGTAATGATTGGTTGTGGGTTACTCGTGTCCTTATACATCATAATCTTCATCTCAAAGTCAAGAGTGTAGATTACGGTGCGTCTTGCTTCGAGTGGTGCTTCATAATCATCGGTAAATGTGATACCCTGCAATGTTACCGGTGTATCTTCTTTGACACCACCAAAATCAGAAAGAGGTTTGATGGTCAACGTGTATGCTGGAGTAAAGTAAGGTAAAATCTGTTCTACAATCTGTAGTGCATCATCCTGTCCCTTTGCGTAAACATTCAACTGAAAGATTACATTGTATGGTACCGGTGTGTAAAGTTTTGTTGCATTGACATCGTCTGTTGCTGGTAGAACACAGTTGTTAACCTTGGGTAACTGACGCATTGCGTCATACTGCATCGCAACAATTTCAAACGACATACGTGGCAGTTTGACTGCGATCTGACGTTCTGCATTCTCTCCGTCAGCCATGGCATCAAGACGTGCAAGGAAGTCTCTCTTAGGTGCATAAGAAAGTGGAACTTTTACTTGACTTGTGCCGCCACCACTGGTATTCTTTCTAACAACCTTTATGTTATTAAAAAGAGAACCAAAGACCGCAACGGCAGTCCGTATTCGTTGATGATAAAAATGACCGCCAAACATTATTGTGGATCTCCAAACGGATTACTCTCAGAAAAGTCTACGAAACTATCTCCAATCGTGTCAAAGTCTGAGTTCTGTGCACCATCCTGTAGGTCTTCTCCAACCTGAGTTGGTGTGACCGACTCACCATTAGTGAGACCCTCAACCGCTGCAGTGGTTGTCCAATCGTGGTATTCACCGTCCGTGGCTGCAGAGTGTGCAACGTAGAGTTTACCATTGGGTTCGTCGTACTTGACAACCTCACCGTTGATGGTAAAGGTCGAATTGACCTGACGCACTGCCTCACCTTCGTCAAACGATAGATTCGATCCAACTGTAAGAACATTCTGATAGGCGTGATTCTTCTCAACCACATCGATTGTGTCAACACCGGTATCAAAGTCTTCGTCGTTGTACTCGAACAACTCGCAACGCATCTTGAAGATGGGTAGGTTCTTCAACTGGTAGAATGGTTGCTCAGTGTCTACCTTCTGAATCTCAAACATAGAACCCGACAAAGGTAGATAGATTAGATCTCCTTCGCGGGGACGATAGAATGGAGTATCCTCTTCGTTTTCATAAAGAGATACAGTGTTATGCCATCGTCGACGTGCAACTACGAATGTGGCTGCGTCTCGAATCTCTACTCCAAACTTGGTGAATAAGTCACCCTCGCCGTCGAACCCATCAACATTCTCGATGTACATTTCGACGCGATATGCGTTGTCAAAACGAGACACAGAATCATCCTGAAAGATTCCGTCGCGGTTGACAATTTCACGGGGGATATAATATACGTCTTGACCGTACATCTTCAACGATTCAATGACAACATCCTCATAGAGTGTCTGTTCGTTGAGTGTTCCCTGCGTGAAGTAAAGATTAGTCGCCATTCATTACCCCATAAAGAAATCAACTGGACGTTCGTGTTCAAGTCTCAGTTTTTCTTCTAGTCTCTGTAGTTCTTGTGTGGCGTCGTCGTAGAGTTGTCGACCGTTCATGGTCACTCCGCCTGGTAGCTGCATACCTTCAAACTTGATGAGATTAGAACCCCATTGTTGTTTGATCAATTGTGTGGTATAATCTCTCACGAAAATGTCATTCCACACGTTGTATGTACTCGCATCGACTTCTTGATATGCTTCCATAAGAATGAACTGACCAGCAATCACATCCTTATCTTCGAAGTTTCCGTGTAGGTAAAGACGGTTCTGGTTTCGTGAGAATGTTACGAGAGGTGCACCGGTCAGTAACATATCCAGATAATCGAGATACTGTTCTAACTGGTAATAATACGCCATACCACCAGCAAACTGCATGAAGTCTCCTAGACTTGCCAACATCATCTGATATCGAATGTCAAACATATTGACGTTTGAATACGTTGGGTTTAGGGGGAACACCTTTGTTATAAACGGAATATCAGCTGCAATATCGATGTAACCATTGTCGATGTCTGTTTGTGTTACTTCATGTTTTAAAAACACACGAACCAATGCATCGTCATGATATTCACGATACATTGCCAATGCGTCGTCCACACGGTCTTCTACCTGATCTGTGTCGACGTTGATCTCGATTACTGGTTGCCCCAATCTACGGAGACAATAATCAATCAACGACTGTCTTGAACTTGGCACTGCCATGAATTTTCTCCAATAAAGTTTCTTACTCTATTTATGCTCCCCAGAGAACCAACCCTGCGGAATCATAGATGATTAATTGCACATTGTTTGTATCAAAGAATCCGACAGAGGCCTTGACTGAGTCTGCAGTCAACGATGCACCGTTTATCAGAATATCTCGATCCGTACTGTCACCACGTTCTGTAACAGTCTGTAATGTGTCTTCGGTTGTTGTTGCGAGTGACGCGAAAGTTCGTATACTAACACTGTCCGAAGATGACAATACCAATACGTCGGTGGTTGTTTCATCGGTCGGTAGATTGTTGACAATCAGACCTTGTTTTAATAAAATAGGGTTATCTGTACTGTCACCACGATCGGTTACTGACTGCAGCGTATCCTGACCCAAACCCGCTTCTTCTGTCAGTGATGCAAAGTCCCGTATACCAACTGAATCTGTGTTCAGATTAAGAACAAGTAGTTGATTGGTGAATTCGTCCGAGTCGATATTGGTTATTGACAACCCACCAATGATTACCGCAAGACTTGTAGAATCACCCCGTTCCGTAACGGTCTGTAACGTTTCGTTTGCAAGTAAATCTTCTGAACTTCGAATACCAACGCTATCAGTCAAAAGATTTAGTACAAGAACTTGCGTTGTATCCGGATCAGAGTCAGCTTGTGTGATGGACAGTCCACCTGCAACAAACCGATCCCCCTGCTGGACAAGATCTGCTTCTTGTGCTAAGTCTTGGAATGATCGTTTACCAACACTATCTGTGACAAGATCAATCACCAATACCTGATTAGTATTAGGGTCACTGTCCGCGAGAAGAGTCAGTCCACCAGCATCAATCTGGTCGCCTTGTCGTATGAGATTCGCATCATCCGCGAGGTCACCGAAAGACCGGATTCCCACACTGTCAGTATTTAAATTTAATACTAAGATCTGGTTTGTGTCAGAGTCGGAGTCCGCGACGGTAATTGAGAGACCACCTGCAACGAACCGATCTCCTTGTTGTACCAGATCAGCATCTTCTGCCAAGTCTTGGAATGATCGTTTACCTATGGAGTCGGTTGCAAGATCCACTACCACCAGTTGATTGGTAGTAGGATTAGAATCTAACGTTGTGATCGACAATGAACCAGCAGTAATATCATCGCCTTGTTCAATCAGATCTGTATCGTCGACCAATGATTGGAATGATCTCTTACCGACACTATCTGTGAGAAGATCAATAACCAGAACAGTCGCAGAAGAATCACTATCGGCAGTAAGTGTTAAACCACCCGCATCGATAAGGTCGCCCTGTCTGATTAGGTTTGCATCGTCTGCAAGATCCCCAAAGGATCGAATCCCTACACTATCTGTGTTCAGATTAAGAACAAGAATCTGATTAGTATCGGAATCGGAGTCTGCGACAGTGATGGACAATCCACCTGCCACAAACCTGTCACCTTGTTGAACTAGATCAGCATCTTCAGCTAAGTCTTGGAAAGATCTCTTACCGATCGAATCTGTTGCAAGGTCAACGACCAACAACTGGTTTGTGTTTGGATTTGAGTCCAGTGTCGTGATTGACAGAGACCCTGCAGTAATGTCATCACCCTGTTCGATAAGGTCTGTATCATCCACAAGAGACTGAAACGATCTCTTACCAACACTATCTGTCAACAGATCGATTACTAGGACAGTTGCAGACGAATCGCTGTCTGCAGTGAGTGTCAAACCACCAGCGTCAATCAAGTCACCTTGACGAATTAGGTTCGCGTCGTCTGCAAGATCACCAAATGATCTTATACCCACACTGTCGGTATTTAAGTTGAGGACAAGGATTTGATTCGTATCGGAATCGGAATCAGCCTGTGTGATGGATAATCCACCTGCCACAAATCTGTCACCCTGTTGAACAAGGTCTGCTTCTTCGACGAGATCTTGGAATGATCTCTTGCCAATAGAGTCAGTCGCGAGATCTACAACTAATAATTGATTTGTGTTTGGATTAGAATCAAGTGTAGTAATCGACAATGAACCAGCGGTGATATCGTCACCTTGTTCAATCAGATCCGTGTCATCGACCAATGATTGGAATGATCGTTTACCTACACTGTCAGTCAATAGGTCAATGACCAATACAGTTGCAGATGAATCACTATCTGCAGTAAGAGTCAACCCACCCGCATCGATAAGATCTCCCT
>Ga0213865_10002748_pt1 | contig 11015 bp, 12 predicted proteins | sample PICome_6_FD_160100 | JGI IMG/M metagenome (GOLD analysis project Ga0213865, IMG submission 160100) | Coastal seawater microbial communities near Pivers Island, North Carolina, United States - PICO282 | ecosystem: Environmental > Aquatic > Marine > Coastal | place: USA: North Carolina...
TGAGCACCATCTTATTAGATTTTGAAGGTAAGGCATGCACCAGTGGTACATTAACGGAGTCTGGCGTTGAAAATTTTGGACTTCAGACTTATTATTATTAGTTAGTGTTGCTGGCAATTGTATCACCATATCTGTGCAGGGGTATACCCCTACACGATGTATGCTTGTACCAGAGGATTGAACTGTGGCATGAGCAGTAGGGGATAGTTTAATGGAATAGACAGGGCTCTTCTCGGAGGAGGCGGGGGCAAGCAATTGATAATTATATTAATATTATTATTCGAACAACCACTAACATTATGATCCGCCCCATCTCTCCTCTCTCTCCTCGGATTAAACACAGAGCAACACGTACAACAACAGCAACAAAAATAAGAGTTAATAGAAAGATAAATAGGTGAGTATATTTTGTTCTTGTTTTAGATTCAGAGGGTATTGATTGGTTTATTGTTTAGTTTTGATTTATGTGGGATTGTGGGGAAGTGGACACCCTCGGGAATCCAAGGAATTACCTCCGTATACTATCAACACGTGCTCAAGGCTCAAGCAACAAGATTAGCGGTAGGATAATACTCCATCCACTCCCTCCCTCGTTCGTTCATGAGCATGTATAGATTCAAGTCCACCCTCAAACATAACAATTAACAACAGTCTACGCCACAATAACAATTAAAATAGAATCCCAACAAAACGAGGTCAAGAAACACAACCCGTCCACCCTTTTATTAAATGGACTTAGGCACATGTCAACCCTCATCAGTTTTCAAGTTACGAATAATATGATTTAAATTATTGGGGTGTTGTGGTTATTGTTGGACTTTTGGGGTGGTACGGATATAATATGTGGGTGGGGATGTTGAGAAGAATGGTTACCCTTTCGTTAGTAGAAGAGGGGATCGAAGGATGGTGAGAGGGAGGGGATTGTCCAAGGATACATCCGTTTGGAGATGGCCAAGTTAATTAGTGAGTATCTGTCTATCTTGTTTGTCTTTATGCTCTGTGCCGTGATATATTTGTGCACATCTTATGTCCTAAATTATAATTATATATCTCATTTACTTTGATGTTTGTTTCCGTATCCTTTAAACATTATCAGGCCGCATCAATATTCATCCCTCCCGAAGAGATCAACTTCCCACTCCTGATTTATATCACGGTATTGTCATCCTTAACCAACAAGATGCGCAACAATCGGTGACATTCGGTGGCGACATCCCCTCCTGCCTCAAGAATTCCCTACGGCGTCTCCCAAGTAAATCCATCCCAAGGGGTGGTTGTCCTAGGTGCTAGTTCAGTAGCAAAATGAATCGAGACACCCCCATTCCCCCAAGCTGGAAGAAGACCATGGCGGAGAACATCATCCAATGCCGGAGGGGATACTAATTCTAGTACATGGGGCAAGGCATTGGAGTATCTAGCTCGTGTACTTCCACTCATCACCCTCACCCCCATGCCTTGTCCAGATCCGAGAGTCAATACGCTCAAGATTACCAACGTGAGAAAGTGGCCGGTCTGTTGAGGACAAAGAGTAGTTCCTCCACCGAGACTCCATCTAAGTCACAAGCTGAGGAGAAATCTTGTCAGTTTCTTTGTCCACCCGAGAGAGATCAGCTCCCCACTGCCTGATTACATTCACCGGCACGTCAATCTTCATGACAGAGGAGGTGGTACTTTCCGTTCCCTCGAGTAGACCCTGTAAATATCTCTTCATCTCGGACTGGCATATCCTTGGTGCTGTTAGGCTTGAGGGATCTATGCAATGGAGGCTGCTTAGCATGGATCGATATTGCCTCTGTGTGACAGGTGAGTTAACTTGTTCATAGAGTTCATGCTGATATCAACAACTCATGTATAAAAATGCTCTTACTAATACGTTGATACCTTCTTCTACTACACACCAGGCTTTCTTTGATGATATACGAGGAGGAACTAGCCCCAGTCTACACCTCTCTAGCTCCAATGAAGGTATTGACATATAGATGGCAGCCGGCAGCCGGTGAGTATTGTTGATCTCATACTTTGTGACCATCTTGTGTCATCTTTTTGAAAAAGTATACTCATACATCTTATATGACTCATTTTCACAATCAGGCATCATACGTAAGCTCTGACCTGGTCTAAGCTCGTCAACAATTGAGCAAGTAGTGGTTAGAGGCTAAATTCTTCCATAACAACAAGAGCTCTAGTCAGAAGCGTATGATGTTGTAGCCTGATCACCTGCTTTGAATGACAATTGAGACGATTTCATCACCTCCCTCTCCCTATCGACAAGTTAAGGTCAAGTTGGATTGAACTCTCCGATAGCAAGCTCTTGTGTCGTGGCGGGATGTTGTGCTGATCATCTGAGTAGTGATGATCTGTATCTGTGTTTTTTTGTTAGTTGAAGGGTGTTGTTCTATTTTGTATTGGATATGGCTGGGGGTATCGGATTTTTAGGTGGTACGGATATGATATTTTGGGTGGGGTGGAAAAGATTTTATTAAATGTTCTGTCGGAGATGTTGATTATTTAGTTTGGCTCTTGCCGTCATACCTGGGATGTTTATCAAGAGCTAACCACATCATCTTTCTTTCTTTATATATTACATCCGCAGAAATCAGCATCAATGTTTCAGGGGAAAGTGACACATCCGCCTGAAGAGGAGAAAGAGGAGGAGAGGATGATGGACGAGGAAGCTTTGGAAGAAGAGGATGTTGTTGGTGACTTCCCTTCACCCCCACCACAGTCTCAAACATTGACGAAGCGTAGCCGTCTATCTGCAGTCAGTGAGGGATTTGATAGTGGGAACAAGGTACGTTGCTTATATCTCTCAGTATTATCTTGTATTTTATAACAACTCATTGTGTTACTAACCTAAACTTTCAATATTCTTTTTTCCTATCAGGGATATCTAACAAAAGCGGAAAAGAAAGCAAGGAACATGCTCAACAAAGATGGTACTATTAACCCTGAACGAAACATTGAGGAAGTTAAGAAGGGTCAGCGATGGAAAAGAAACTCCTTTGTAGTCTTCATTATGTTGATTCTTTTGGGGACAGCTTTTGTCGCGACTACGGTCACTCTTCTCAATCGAATCACCAACTCCGGATTACAAACTCAAGTTTCTGTTAGCGAGAGCTCCCCAGGCACGAAGAATCAAAAAGATGATGCAGGCAATTTCCTTCTTACAGATAAAGAAAGCGGAGCCGAACTCACCGTTCGATCGGAGGGTGATTCGTTCTATTCCCAAGCAAGAATTGATCCAAAATCAGGTCGTAAGTTGGATTGCCTTAGCATTGAGGCTACGGCCAACCTATTCCATGACACTGTATCAAGAACGGAAGCATCTGTCGTGATCGTCGATGAGGATGGACTTGAGAAGCAGGTTGTCCCAATTAATGGGCAGTTTGTTGATAACGAAAGTACCCTCCGCTTTGGCAGAGGCGAAGACAGTATCACTGTGATCATGGACTCTGATGCTTGTAATACTGCCGTTCTCCCTGCTGATGTTGAAGATACTCAAGTTGACCCCTTCAAGCGTGCCTTACAAGAACCCCCGATGAGTAAAATCGATGCACTTGCTCAAAACCGAGACGACTTTGAAAGAGCCAAAAGCCCCAACCTTGACAGGAATTTGGGGGTAACGAAGTATGTTGAAATTGTTTCTGAGCTCGGGCTTCAAGCGTATGAAGATGGTCTCCATTGTGAGGTTGCGCCATGCACCGGAACAAGTGCATGCAATGGAAACACTGCCACTATTAAAAGTTGTGGAAGTTGCAAAAGCAATTATGCTTGTCAGAACAATTCTGGAGAAGTTGGTGAAAATAGTTGTACCGGACTAACTGCAACCACCGGGAAATATTCTTGTGCTGGCAATACTGGAGCAGTTGGTGCTGATAGCTGGTGAGTTCCCCTGAGTACTTTTGGTTCTTCTCCTGTTTACTCTATTCAACTTTTATTACTTCTTTTCTCTACTCTACTTTAGTATTGGTTGGCGAACATGTAATGGCAATACAGGGACAATCGGTTCCAATAGTTGGTAAGGTTTGTTTGGACGATTTCCTTTGCTCTATGTCGCATTCTCATAACCATTCTTATTTCTAAATAGCATTGGCAGTGAAGCATGCAGAGGAAACACTTATGGTGAGATTGCCATGTTACTGTAGATTTTACTGTTGTATCATTCGATTCTTATCACGAACTCTCTCTTCATTATTTACACGATCAGATATCCCGGATGACTGCTCTTCAGTAGTAGATTACGAAAACGGACTCTGTTGCTCAAGTGCACCGTGTACCGGCACTGATGCCTGCCTTGGCAACTCCTGGGTTTTTAAAAGTTGTGGAAGTTGGTAAGTGACCTTTTATTTCCATTTCATTGAAGCCATTGCTTGCTCCCTGACTCTCACCCTCACTCTCGTTATGTTAATTCATGTAGCAAATCCAATAATGCCTGTGAAAACAACTCGGGAGAAATTGGCGAAAATAGTTGGTAAGTGTTATATGATCTGTTTTATGTCGTTGTTCTTTATCTAACCTTCCCCGTGTGTCACATAGTACCGGTCAAAGAGCATGCCGAAATAATGTGGCAAGGATTGGCTCAAACAGTTGGTAAGTTTATACCTTACTTTACACTAATGTTTATTATTACCTTTCTCATGTATCTTCTCACCTACATATACAGCAAAGATGATTATGATGCTTGTAGCAATAATGCTGGTGTGATTGGTGACAATAGCTGGTAAGTGTTTGTGGTGTCTTACTTCTACTTTTTACTTTTGTGGCTAGAGAATCTCACACGCTCTTCTTCTCTCCACAAATAGCCGAGGTGGAAGATTCTCATGCCAGGGTAATACTGCAATAGTTGATTCGGATAGTTGGTGAGTTGAGTTGGAGTGTGTTGATTTGCTTACCTATTTGTAATACTGTTCTTATTTGCTTCTCTTCTTCGTAAGCTATGGTTATTATGCATGCAAAGGGAATACAGGAAGGGTTAAATCCAACAGCTGGTAAGACTTTATGTTCTTCTTATTATGGGCGTATATACCTATCTTGCACTATTTCTAACTTAAATATATTGATATCTAATAGTATTGGCTCAAAGGCTTGCTTTAGAAATAGTGGTGCGATTGGTTGGAATAGCTGTACTGCCGGCGCATCTTCATGTCAAGACAACACTCATGATATTCCTGATAACTGTCCTTCTAAAGCTGCATTTCTTGCCGGTGACTGCCAAGATAGTGATGGAGATGGTCTTCCTGATACATACGAGGCAACACTTGGAACAGATTCATTCGCAGTTGATACCGATGGAGATGGTATCTCAGATGGCGATGAAATCATGTTGCTAAACAGTGATCCTCTCGTCAATATGGACGATTGTCTACTCAGAGAAAATGAGGACATTCAAAACTTTGAACGATTGGTCACCAACTTACCTGGTTGCGCTGATACAATTGATCAGATTCGTTCAGTCACAGGGGGCATCTCTGATATTGCCAAGGCAGTGAATCTGACCGTGACAACTTGTAAATCAATCTCCAATATGATCGGAAACTTGGATACACTGGTTACTATCGTGAGGGCTGAGTATTTCCCAAAGGTTGGACCGACTATCAAAAAGACTATGACATTCCTTAGAAAGTTGGAAAACTCACTCAACAAGTTTACTCAAAGTGGTTCGTATCCTTCTTTTCTTACTGCCCAAACCTCATTTGAATTCGTTTGTATCCTTCTTACTATTTTTATCTTCATCTCTGCCTAGCTACTGCCAATACAATAGCTCTAGTTGCAAACAAAACAAAGACGGTAGACAAAGCAGTTGACAAAAGTTTCTACGTTCTGCAAGGAATGGGTAAGTTTTTTTAAGGTTGACCTGACAGCATATATCTTCTGCCAATTTTCTCTAACAACTCATGTCATCCTTCTTTAGAATACTTGATTCTAGATCCAATGTGGGAAAGAATTGGAGAGGCGATAAACTTGATTGAGCAAAGCCCCGTATGCTGTGGCGATCAAGAACTACTTGCTTTTATGAATGAGCTTGATAGTGTAGGCACTGCTGACTATTCGTCACAGCTGAACGCCATTACTGGTGGAGAAGTTAACGTGGAAGTGAACTTTTTGAGATACATGGCAGACGTAATGACATTCTGTAAAGATATACAAGTCCCCTCTCTTGACATTGATTTTGATCTCACCTTTATCGATGATATTGCCGGATTTGTGGGCACAATAGAAACTGAGATTGAAAATACAGTTGATGACGTTATGAGCTGGCTAGAGGATGCACTTGCCTACCAGAGTTGCTGTGATCAAGATCTTGCATCGTTGATTAAGGCTGTGGATATTTTGGGGAGCTCATACAATCTAGCAACATGTGGATGCACTACACCAAATGAATGTGTGCAGGATACCATTGCAATGGCCACGGGTGTTTCTACTACTGGGTTCCAAGTAATAATGGATTTGATTGGACAAATTCCTGGTAAGTTTAGTTGTCGAGATTTGATTTGATTGATTCGCATCTTGTCTTAGCCTAAAATTTATATAATGCCTTTATATCATGACAGCCGTCCAAAATAAAGTCGATGATATAAACTTACTCATTGACGGAATTAACCTTCTTGTGAGAATTAAAGTGCCAATGCTCATTCAGGACGAGAATCTGATATTTGGTGAGGGGGACTATAATCTATTTGATTGGAACTCCGACACATGCATGATTGATGAGAACTTCTCTTGGGGTGGTCACTTAATTACTGGGGAGTACATCGGTCCTGATATTGATCATATTTCATGGCCCACCTTTGATCCTGTTGACTTTGACTTTGATGAGATGGCCGATGAGTGTGGTCAGGCAGCTGCTGAGCTCTGGGATAATCTCCAAACAGATTATGATTGTTGTGCCGACATGCGTCAAATCAAGGGCTATCCTCCCCAAGGAGCAGCAAATGACGCTGCTTGTGAGGAGAATTATGACTGTGATAGTTCATTTTGCAGCAATGGAAATTGCCAGGCAGGATTGCCCAATGGATTTAGCTGCGGCGGTCCCGGTGGTGGTGATTGGATGTGTAATAGTGGTAACTGTAAATGGATTGGCGTCGGAAGCTTTTGCTGGGGAGAAAGTAAGCGTTACAAGCTCAAGCTCTTCAATAATGGTCAATTAGATTCAAGTACCGAGACAAAGATTGATATTTACATCGTCAACGATATCGAGTACTCTCAATCGAACAAGTATCAAAAGAAGATTACTCATGATAATGTTAATTATAATAGTGATCCTGACTGGACTAGTGATTGGTGGTTTTGTGGAGATCCGGCGTATGACACAACCAACTGGGGCTATAGCACGGTTGTTTGTGCACGATCATCTGATACATTGTACATTGATCGTGCTCAAGTTCGAAAGAATTGCAATGTCGGTAAGCCTGTTAATTCTTTTGACCTATGTTTGCACTCTTAGATCAAACAAAGTGTTTGTCCAACACTGCTGTCTTACATTTCATTATACTGCTTTTGACTACTACTACTACATAGGCGATTGCACAGCCACAGCTCGGACCTGGGGATCAAGTGGTGGAAGTGGGTACTGTCTCTCAAAACCATCAAGGTCATTTCCCTCTTATGACTGGTTGTCAATTAGGTCCAACATGGGAGGCTCGACCAATATCAAATATGTCCGAGCTTATGGATCAGCAGATGCTGTGTGCACAAATGGGGGGAGACTCGTCTTGAGTAGCAGTGGCTACAGCGATAACAATCCTTCGAGCTTATTCAAATGGAAGTTGCACCCTCAAGACGATAACAGTTATAGGATTAGTCTGAAGGACTATTGTAGTGGACGGGGTGAGTACTATATCACACCCTCCAACTTTAATTGTGATAAGGGTACAAAACTATTGCTCAAGCCTTGGGGAAGTACAAACGCCGAGCGCAATAAGCAAAAGTGGGTGATTGAGGTAAGGATGTGTTCTTTTACTTTGCTGGTTGAAGTTTATTGATTGTTAGTTCTTATCATATGCATCACCATCCTCTTGTTCACCTTTCCTTCAGGATTTGGGTGACAGGCTCAGGTTTCGAAATAAGGGATGTGCTGCAAACAGGTACATGGTTGTGGAAGGTGATAATAATGTAGACAATGAAGATTTGACTCTTTGGTCCGAGAAAGCAGGTGCACCGGCTGGTCATGGATGGAGAATGAAGAGGAGTGGAGGGGATGAAGTCTCACGTGAAGACTTGACACTTAGTTTTAAGTGCCCAAACGGAGAGAGTGAATGCATCCGATTCCCAATGTATGGTACCAATCCCATTTTTGGAGCTACAAAGCCAACAGTATTAGGTGAAGGTTTGTGCTCTGCCGACTCTCTTTAGTTTCTTTGTCAGCTGGATAATACCGACTAGAAGAGAGGAGGAGATAAAGGAAAGTATTGTAATGGATTGTAGAGGTGGAGTAGCATGAAAGCTACAAAAGAAAAGAAACAATGTAACAGAGAACTATTTTGTAAAGAGCAGATGTGAATGAGGGCTGGATAATGCCGCTGGAGGAGGATATAAATGGAAGGTACGGATTGTAGAGGTGGAGTAGCATGAAAGCTACAACAAAAGAAAAGAAACATTGTAACAGAGAATCTATTTTGTAAAGGTAGACAACATCAAAAGATCATATGCAGTCAATTCCTAGAGTGTAGTTTGTATAATAGAGAAGCTAGACGAGGGCATGTGCCAAAAGATACCCCCACTTAGGATTCTCATACTATCGAGAATAGTATGAACACTGATGACCATGTCATGATATGCGACTCTTATACAAGTGTACATATTCAATACTACCCCAAACCCCACATACAAGCCCTCAAGCACAAATATAGGGCAGTGATGTGCTTCTCGACAGCTATCTTCTCTGCTTCTTTACCATTCGAAATCTTGGGGCAGTACTAGTTTACTGCTACGATCTTTTTTCGATTGCAAAAAAGTTAAGCTCCTACTAGTATTATTGTTGTGAAGTCAGTGTCAATCTCTTGATGCACACATAATATATGAAGATGCCTTTGCATGAAGTATAATGTATAATAATCTCGAATGTCATCTTTTCATTTAGATCAGCATCCGGCTCTTCGTCGACAAGCATCATCCAAAGGAGGCAGTAGTAGTAATACTAATACTAATAATCTACCAATAAAGGATATTAATATAGAAACAAATAAGATATTACCAGCCCCACCACCCCAAATTATGAGTAACATAGCTACAACTACTGACAATGATGGGTCATTACAGCTAACCAACGACGAGCTACAGCTAACTTCATCTCGTACATTAACAACAAATGAAAAGGCTCATCTACGATCCATCTTTGAAGAACAATTAACCATCACAAGTAGTAGTAATGCGGATGATATTGATGATGCAATAGATTTAATAGATTATGGTATTGATATGGTTGATCGGGGTAAGAGTGTTGAAAGTGTTATGCAGGAGGTAAGTCGTATGATAGAGATTTATTTTATTGCAATAGTTACGATTAGACAGTTTTGATGCATATGATATGCACTGCAATGTCTGGCAAGCCCTCTTCATATATTCTCATCACTGCCCTCTCTCCCCCTTCTTCTCTACACATATCTATATACATATTGCAATATAACAGCTTGAATTCATGCAATACGATATATGCAATTCAACCACAGCGAAAAAGATTGGTAAAGCCCTATCAACATTCCTAACCAAAGCTGTAATATCATCAACTCCTCCCTCATCATCATTATCACGTCCATCAAAACAATCAACATCATTATCAAAAATGATTGAATCAAAGAAAGATAAAGCATTTAAACGATCATCATCGAATGGGTCACATATCAGTGAGATCACTAGTGATGCTATATCTGTCATATCCAGGAGTAGCAGGTCTGGTAGAATGATATATGATAAGGATGGCAAGTTGGTTAAACAATGGGCTGGTGTGAAGGATAAGTTGGGTGATAGGTATGTGTTTTATTTTATTTTATTGTGCATATGATATGCAACTAATAGTCAGTGTTCGTCACTGACTTCCCTTCTTCTCCCCTTTATCCCCCCCACAACCCCCCCATACACACAGTGTCAACAGTATGGACGACGACGCATACGATGCACGTATGCACACGTACTTTCAAGAATTAGAAGACGAAAAGCTCCGGAAAGAACTTACCATACGTCAAGGTGAGGCACGGAAGGAAATTGCACTCCGTAAGAAGCAGCAGCAAAGTCAGGAAGAAGAATCTACTATTGCCTCATCAAAAAAGATGGACTTGTCTACACAGGGTACATTGATGAAGAAGGAAGATGAACTTGAACAGATACAAAAGATGGTCAATGAATCGGATGTGAAACAGAAGATATATAATGAAGATGGTCAATTATTAGCTTGGGAGAATAAGAGTAGAGGAGAAGATTCAGATGACGAGAGTTGTGAGAATGATGAGGATGACAAATCAGAAGAAAAAGAGGAAGGCATTCAAGAGGATGGTGATAAGGATACTACTGATAAGGAGAAGGGAGAAAAGAAGTGGGCACCGCTAATTCCATCCCCTCGCAGCAATCGCAAGAAGAAGAAAGATGTAGACTTATCAACCAGGGGTAATCTCAAGAAGAAGGATGCAGAGATTGAAGCCCTCCGTACCCGTCGTGATTCGACGAAACCCAATCGTCTTAAACAAAAGATGTATGATGCCGATGGGAACCTCTTGGCGTGGGAGAGTTATAGCCGATCTGGTAGTGTAGGATCCTCTAGATCTGGTATTAATTTATCAGCACAAGGCAATTTATCAGCAAAAGAGGCTGAGCTTGAAGCGCTTCGAGCCACGGGTTCTGAACGACGGGGTGCGAAGGCCCAGAATTATGACGAGGACGGTAATCTCATCGCGCAATGGGATAGTTTGAGCAAGTCTATGAATGATGTACATGATGTACACGATGCCCAAGAATATCAAGAAGAAACTGATGCAGATGCTATTAAGGGCTTTACTTCCAATGAAGTAGAACAGCTTCGTATG
>Ga0213865_10002753_pt1 | contig 11008 bp, 7 predicted proteins | sample PICome_6_FD_160100 | JGI IMG/M metagenome (GOLD analysis project Ga0213865, IMG submission 160100) | Coastal seawater microbial communities near Pivers Island, North Carolina, United States - PICO282 | ecosystem: Environmental > Aquatic > Marine > Coastal | place: USA: North Carolina | collected...
CGCGATTTGATACCCCGCCAGGCAGTCCGATCGTTATCTCCCCGGCACCATGACGGTATTCTTCGATGAGGACGACATTGCCAGCCTCCGTAATCGGAATCACCGTTACCCATTCGGTCTGCTCAAGGACATGATAGGTTGGAATAATATGTCCGTCGGCACGCTCGCAGCGGTCAGTCCGTAGCGAGATGAAGCGGTCCTCGAAGGTTTTCTGGCTGCTCAGAATTTTCCAGGGTTTCATGACCGGTCCCCCTGCAAATGGCGGTTGAGAAACTGCATACGTGTTGTCATGAGGTGGCGTTCCAGTGGTGGGCCCATAATACCATGGCGTTGTCCGGGATAGGTCATTAACTCGAAGTGTTTACCGCCTTTCTGCAAGGCCGCCATTAACCGGGTTGAATTGTCGAACGTCACATTGTCGTCCGCCATGCCGTGAATCAGCAGGAGCGGCGTTGTCAGACGATCGATATGACTAAACACGCTACTGTGCTGATAGCCGTCCGGATTGGTTTCCGGCGTGCCCATATAGCGCTCTGTATAAAACGTATCATATAGCGACCAGTCCGTGACCGGCGCGCCCGAAACGGCTGCTGCAAATGTATTTTCAGGTGCCTGCAAAATTGTCATCAGCGTCATGTATCCGCCATATGACCAGCCTTGAATGGCGATCCGGCCGGGGTCGACATAGGCTTGTTGTTTGAGCCATTCGACGCCGGCCAGCTGGTCACGAACTTCGGCAGCCCCGGTTTTGCGATATATCGTGTCTTCGAACCGTTTGCCGCGATGGGCAGACCCGCGATTATCGAGCCGGAAAACGATATAGCCTTGCCGCGTATAGAAATTATCATTCATCCGGTCCCATTCGCGGGTCACGGTCTGTGCGTGGGGGCCGCCATAGACTTCAAGGATAACCGGATATTGGCGAGCAGGGTCGAATCCGGACGGCTTATGAATCGAATAATAAAGATCCTGCCCGTCTTCGGCCTTGAGTTGACCGAATTCGGGTGCGGTGTGGCTGTCGAGATAAGGCGCATAGGGGTGAGATGCGTCGAGCCGGTTTTCTTCGATCCAGGTGATGAGATCGCCTGATGCGGTGTAAAGTCCGGTCTGGGCGGGGTGGTCCGGTCCGCTGCTCCTGCCGACAAAGCTGGCACCGTTCGGGGCCATCATGATTGACCAGGATTTCCCGGCTTTAGTTATCCGGACCGGCGGTCCGCCGGATAAGGGAACCGAATAAAGATGTTGTTCGAGAGGTGTATCCTTATGGCCTGAAAAGAAAACCTGCTGCGTCACATGATCGACGGCAAGAATGGCCGACACCGGCCAATCGCCGGACGTCAGATCACTTTTGGGCGATGTCTGGTTTGCGGCGGAATCATCGGGATGCGGCAGCCATCTGATATGCCGAAATGCCCCGGTACGGTCTGATTGCAGCCGCTCCTCGGTGATCAGAATATTGTGCGGATCGACTGCGACAAAGTCGGATGAGAGATTGACCCAACTTGTCTGGGTTTCCGAATGGGCCGGGCTGGCCTGCCAGTCAGGCGCTAGCGCGCGGTGATAGTCGATACAGGTTTGCGCGCGATTGACGGTTTGAAACCAGAGCTCGTCCTGGTTCCAATTGACCCGCGCGAGATAGGTGTCAGGCCCGAAGCTGGCCAGCTTGCGATGCGTATCGGTTGCAAACGCGTAGATATACAGGCTGACAATGGCATTCGGCCGGCCCGCTCTGGGGTAGCGCTGGGCAACCAGCTGGGTCTCGTCCGCGGAAATATCCAGACGATCGACAATATCGACACGGCTTTCATCGACTTCGGTATAGGCGATATATTGGTCCGACTTGCTCCACCAATAGCCGGTATATCTCGACATTTCCTCCTGTGCGACGAATTCTGCGACGCCATATGAAATCCCCGCTTCCGGCGCGGCTGCAGGGCTTATGCGCGTCTCCTGTCCCGATGCCAGCTCGACACAATAGAGACTGCCATCGCGAATAAAGCTTGCATATTGTCCGGCCGGCGAGATCTTCGCATCATACTCGAAGCCCTGCGACTGCGTTAAAGCACGCGCTTCGATATCATTCGGGCCCGTCAATGAGACCAGATAAAGTGTTCCGTTTAAAGGAATGAGAAGCTTGTCTGCCCCTCCCCAATGATAAGAAACGATGCCTTTTCGCGCCGCAATACGCTGGCGCTCGCGCAGCGCTTTTTCAGCTTCATCAAGTTCGACATCATTCGGGTCGAGCCAGTCACTTTTAACCAGCAGGCTTTGTGCGCCCGATGCGACGTCAAACTGCCATAAATCGAAATGCTGGGCATTGTCTTGGCGCCCTTTCAGGAATGTCACGCGCTGACCATCGGGCGAAAATTTGACATTTTGCGGCGCGGGACCTGACAGTTTCGGACTGGCAAAGAGGCGGTCTATTGTGAGGTCCGACGGGTCTGTCATATCTGTTTCCTATGATCATTTGATCGGACATTCGGTGCCCGAAGATGATTTATCTGTAGCGTCGTAAAACAGGTTGGCTAGATTTAACCTCTGCTGCGATGGCGGGCTTTGTCTACCTGCTTGCTTTTAGCGTCGAGCTGGGCGAGTAAGGCGGCTTCGTCGAATACAATGCGCAGGAGTAAGCGGCATGGCCGGACCACAATATGTTTATCATATGCAGGGCGTTTCAAAGACTTATCCGGGCGGGAAGAAAGTTTTTGAGAATATTCATCTTTCATTTCTGCCAAATGCCAAGATCGGCGTGGTCGGTGCGAACGGCGCAGGCAAGTCGACCCTGCTGAAAATCATGTCTGGCGTCGAGACGGAATTCAATGGCGAGGCATGGTCCGCCGAAGGCGTAAAAGTTGGTTATCTCCCACAGGAGCCGCATCTCGATGCGACGCTGTCCGTGTTCGAGAATGTTGCCAGCCAGTGCCCTGAAAAACAGTTACTGGATCGTTTCAATACCGTGTCGACCCAGCTTGGCGAGGATTATTCCGACGCGCTGATGGAAGAGATGACAACACTTCAGGAGCAGATCGACGCGCTTGATGCATGGGATATCGATTCCAAGATTGCCATGGCCATGGAAGCCTTGCGCTGCCCTGAAGACGGGTCTGATGTGAAGACCCTGTCAGGCGGTGAAATCAGACGGGTTGCCATCTGTCAGCTGCTGCTGTCGAAACCTGACATGATACTGATGGATGAACCGACCAACCATCTTGACGCCGAGACGGTTGCCTGGCTCCAGAACTATCTGATCAATTTCAAAGGCTGCGTCATCCTGGTGACGCATGACCGCTATTTCCTGGATGATATTACCGACTGGATTCTTGAGCTGGATCGCGGCCGTGGCATCCCCTATGAAGGAAATTATTCGGCCTGGCTTGAACAGAAGGCAAAGAGGCTGGAGCAGGAGGCCCGCGAAGATCGCGGCCGCCAGACTGCGCTTAGCAAGGAACTTGAATGGGTGCGCTCCAGTCCGAAGGCCCGGCAGGCGAAATCAAAGGCCCGGATCCAGGCCTATGAGGATATGGCCAATAAGGCCGAGAAAGAGACTGTTTCAACCGCGACAATTCGAATTCCGCCCGGACCGCGGCTGGGTAATGTCGTGCTTGAGACCGAAGGCCTGCGAAAAGGGTTCGGCAATCACCTCCTGATTGAAGATTTGAGTTTCCGGTTGCCGCCCGGCGGCATTGTCGGTGTCATCGGTCCTAACGGGGCCGGTAAATCAACACTCTTCAAGATGATACTGGATCTTGAAAAGCCAGATGCCGGATCCATGAAACTGGGTGAGACTGTTAAGCTTGGCTATATCGACCAAAGTCGGGACAAGCTGGATGATACCAAAAATGTCTGGGAGGAAATTTCCGACGGGCTGGATGTTATCAAGCTGGGCGCGGTCGAAATGAATTCGCGGGCTTATGTCAGCGCGTTCAATTTCAAAAAGAGCGATCAACAGAAACCTGTCGGCAAATTATCAGGTGGGGAACGAAACCGGGTCCATCTGGCCAAAATGCTGCGTGAAGGCGGCAATCTGCTTCTGCTCGACGAACCGACCAATGATCTCGATGTCGAAACATTACAGGCGCTTGAAGACGGCCTCGATAACTTCCCCGGCTGTGCTGTCGTTATCTCGCACGATCGCTGGTTTCTTGACCGTATGGCAACGCATATATTGGCGTTTGAGGGCGACAGTCATGTCGAGTGGTTCGAGGGCGATTTTTCGTCATATCTCGAGGACAAAAAGCGTCGTCTGGGACCGGATGCTGTTGAGCCAAAGCGTGTGAAATTCAAGAAATTCGCCCGCGCTTAAACCGGCTCCGCCTATGGTCCGACACGCCGGCCGGTTTAAGCGGGCGTGTCGTCACCGGTCTCCGAGGGATCATAATTCAGTATCGGGCCAAGCCAGCGCTCGGCTGTACGCAAATCCATGCCTTTTCGTGCGGCATAATCTGCAACTTGGTCACGTTCAATTCGTCCGACGGCGAAATAGACGCTTTCCTCGTGACCGATATATAGACCCGACACGCTGGCAGCCGGGTGCATGGCAAAACTCGATGTCAGGCTGAGGCCGATCTGGCGCGCATCTAGAAGATCGAAAATCGTCTGCTTTTCGGTATGATCCGGCTGACAGGGATAGCCCGGCGCCGGTCGAATACCATCATAAGTTTCGGCAATGCGTTCATCATTCGATAGGGCTTCATCTGCGGCATAGCCCCAATAGTCCTTCCGAACTATCTCATGCATGTATTCTGCCATGGCTTCCGCGAAGCGGTCGGCCAGCGCTTTCACCATGATTGCGCTATAATCGTCACCGGCGGTTTCGAATTCTGCCGCGATGGCATCTGGCTCTGCGCCCGTGGTGACGGCAAAGGCGCCGATGTGATCGTCGGCGTCTGCGATAAAGTCAGACAGCGCAAAATTCGCCTTCTGATTATCTTTAACCATTTGCTGACGCAGTGTGTGAAGTGTTTCGCCGGTAGCCAGTCTGATGTCGTCGCCATCTCTTTGCGCCGGCCAGAAGCCGACAACGGCTTTTGGCTGAAACCAGGCCTGACCAATAATCTTTTGCATCATGACGTCTGTATCGGTCCATAGGTCACGCGCGGCTTCACCGACAATCTCGTCGTCCAGAATATTCGGGAACCGTCCCGCAAGGTTCCAGCTGGCGAAATAAGGTGTCCAGTCAATATAGCTGGCAAGACTGGCGAGATCGACCGCCTCGATAATTTTCGTTCCGGTGAATCGGGGCGGGGCCGGGACGGGCAGGGTTGGAGTGAAACGCTTGGTCCGCGCCTCAGCGATTGGCAGGCGCGGTTTTGGCGGACCGCCGGCGCGGGCGTCCCGCATCCGCTGGTAGCGGGACGAAACGGTTTCCATGAATAAGGGAGACTCGGTCTCAGACAGCAGGTTCGAGACGACATTCACGGCGCGACTGGCATCGGTTACATGTACAACCGGGCCATTGTCGCGGACCGGATCGATTTTAACGGCCGTATGGGCCGGCGATGTTGTCGCCCCGCCGATCAGAAGCGGCTGCTGCATGTTCCGGCGCTGCATTTCGCGGGCGACATAGACCATTTCGTCAAGGCTTGGTGTGATCAGGCCGGACAGGCCGATAATATCGACATTTTCTTCCATGGCTTTGTCGAGAATGGCTTCGGCCGGAACCATGACGCCCATATCGACGATTTCATAACCATTACAGGCAAGGACGACGCCAACGATGTTTTTTCCGATATCGTGCACATCGCCTTTTACAGTCGCCATCAGGACCTTGCCATTGGACTGGTCAAGTGTGCCAAGTTCACGTTTTTCGGCTTCCAGAAACGGGTTGAGATAAGCGACCGCCGCCTTCATGACCCGTGCCGACTTGACCACTTGCGGCAAGAACATTTTGCCGGAACCAAACAGATCGCCGACCACATTCATACCGTTCATGAGGGGGCCCTCAATCACGTGAAGCGGCCGGTCATGGGCCTGTCTGGCCTCTTCAGTGTCGCTTTCGATGAATTCGGTGATACCATTGACGAGCGCATGTTCGAGCCGGTCCTGTACCGGTGCATCGCGCCATTTTGTGTCTTTCTCGCGAACTTTGCCTTTTTGGCCTTTAAATTGTTCGGCCAGATCGATCAGGGCCTCGGTGGCATCTGGCGAGCGGTTCAGGATGACATCTTCGACGCAACGTCTCAGATCGGGATTGATTTCATCATAAATATCGAGCTGACCGGCATTCACGATGCCGAGATCCATGCCGGCGGGTATGGCATGATAGAGGAAGACAGCATGCATCGCGCGCCGGACCGGCTCATTACCGCGAAAGCTGAAAGAAACATTTGAAAGGCCGCCTGACACATGGCAACCTGGGCAGGTTTTCCGGATGATTTTGGTCGCTTCGATGAAGTCGACGGCATAATTATCATGCTCGGGAATTCCGGTCGCAACAGCAAATATATTGGGATCGAAAATGATGTCTTCGGCCGGGAAATCGATTTTTTCGGTCAGCAATTTATAGGCGCGCTGGCAAATCTCGACTTTACGATCGGCTGTGTCCGCCTGGCCGTGTTCGTCGAAGGCCATGACCACGATCGCAGCGCCATATGACCGGCACTTGCGGGCTTGATCGAGAAAAATCTCCTCGCCTTCTTTCAGAGAAATCGAATTAACGATCGCTTTTCCCTGAATGCATTTCAAGCCGGCTTCAATAACCTCCCATTTCGAGCTGTCGACCATGACGGGAACCCGGGCAATATCGGGCTCGGCGGCAATAAGGTTGAGGAATGTTGTCATGGCTGCGACGCCGTCGAGCATGCCTTCATCCATATTGATATCGATGATTTGCGCGCCATTCTCGACTTGTTGGCGAGCCACTTCGACCCCGGCAGCAAAATCGCCGACGGTTACGAGTTTACGGAATTTGGCTGACCCCGTAACATTGGTTCGTTCGCCAATATTCACGAATGTCTGGGCTACGGAAGCTGTCATCCGGTGGTCTCCGCTATCAATGTTTGGCTGTTTCCCCCCAGTGGCCAGTTGCCGTCGGCGATCAGAGGCGCGTCGTCGATAGATTGATTATACATGTAAATCCAGGCGCTTTGTCCGGTTTCTTCGCCATGATCGTCCATCACCTTTGTGCGAACCCGCTGATATAGCGAGCCGTCGGGATCATTGGCCATGACCTCTTCGAACGTGTCCAGCGCATCGGCTGTTTCCCGCCGGTCAAGCCGATAAAGCATGCCATGGCAGAGCGTATCACCGTCAACAATTCCCGGAAATGTTCCGAAACTGTATAGGTCGCCCCGGAACCGGCAGCGCCCCAAAAATGCGCCGTCACTCTCCAGGTCGATTGTTTCCGGCATGCCGACGGCGCCTTTCTTAAGAAGGCCATAGAAGATAAACAAGTCACCATTCTTGACGGTGCCATTTATGCTCATGTCGTTAACTCGAATGGCTCGAGACCAGCGAGATTCATCACCGGAGCGGGTTTGGCCGGCTGCCGCGGTGGTTTCTCGGCAGCAGCTTGTGCAATTGCCTGAATATGCTCCGGTGTGGTGCCGCAACAGCCGCCAAGAATATTTACCAGACCCTCGGCCGCCCATTCGCCGACGGCGCCGGCAGTTTCCTCGGGCTGCTCTTCATAATGGCCCATTTCATTTGGTAGTCCGGCATTTGGATAAGCGGCGACAAGCGTATCGGAAATGCGTGAGAGTGCGGCAATATGCGGTCGCATGAGATCGGCGCCTAAGGCACAATTAAGGCCGATCGCAAACGGTTTTGCATGCCGAACGGAATGCCAGAAAGCTTCGACTGTCTGGCCTGACAGGGTGCGCCCTGACCGGTCTGTGATCGTGCCCGAGATCCAGATCGGCAAGTGCTCGAGACCTTCGGCTTCGAGGTCCATAATCGCTTTTAGCGCAGCCTTGCAGTTAAGCGTGTCCGTAATTGTCTCGATCAGATATAAGTCGATGCCACCCCGATTCAGGGCCTCGATCTGATGGCGGTAGGCGGTATAGACTTGATCAAAGTCGACTTCACGCGCGCCCGGATCATTCACGTCGGATGACATTGACAGCATTTTGTTCAAAGGACCGATCGATCCTGCAATAAAGCGGGGTTTATCAGGGTTTTTCGCGGTCCAGCGATCTGCTGCTTCGCGACCGAGCCGTGCGCCTTCGAAATTGATGTCCCAGACATCTTGCGCACTGAGTGCATAATCTTCCTGTGCGATGGTCGTCGAAGAAAATGTATTGGTCTCGGAAATATCGGCGCCGGCAGCAAAATAGGCCTCGTGCAACTCGGTCACGATATCCGGGCGTGTGAGACAGAGAATATCATTATTGCCCTGCATCTGGTCGGTAAAACCGGCAAAGCGCTCGCCACGATAATCATTTTCGACGAGCCCTTTGCGCTGAATCATGACGCCCCATGAGCCGTCCAGAATGAGAATGCGTTGCGTCGCGGCACTTTTCAGCGCAGCTATGCGGGCGGATCTGTCAGTCATTGTGGGGCTCCGGAGGATTGTGGTTTAAGGCCGAGCAGATGGCAGGTTGAAAGTGCCAGACCGGCCTTATTGAGTGTGTAGAAATGGAATTTCTGAATGCCGGCATTCTGCAGCTTCTGGCAGAGTTCTGCGGCGACATTCGCGGTGATGAGATCGCGGGTTTCGCCGTCATTTTCGGTGCCGTCATAGAGCGCGTGGAGCCAGTCGGGGAGGCTGGCGGCGCATAATTTGGCGATCCGTTTGAGGCCTTCGAAATTCGGCTGTAACATGATGCCGGGAATGATCGGCATGGTTACACCACCCGCCTGCGCCCGCTCGAGAAAGGCAAGATAGATGTCCGGATCGTAGAAGAACTGGGTGATCGCGCGGGACGCACCGGCATCCTGTTTGGCTTTCAGGAACTGGATGTCATCGGCCATGCCGCGGCTATCAGGGTGGCTTTCCGGATAGCATGATACCGATATCTCGAAGTCCTGCCCCTTGTCGGCAGCGTTGTTTTGCAGCCCCTCGATCAGGTCTATACTGTCACGGAAACCATCCGGGTGTGGTTCGAATTTCTGCCCCATGCCTTCCGGGGCATCGCCGCGCAGGGCGACAATATGTTTGACCCCGGCATTCCAGTAGGCGTCGGCGACATTAAGAACATCTTGTTTAGTCGCTGACACACAGGTCAGGTGTGCGGCCGGGCTCAGGCTTGTTTCCCGTGCCATTCGGCGCACGGTCTCATGCGTCCGGTCACGGGTTGAGCCGCCAGCGCCATAGGTAACCGAGACAAAGTCCGGCGCCATCGGTTCGAGGCGGGACACGCTCTCCCAGAGACGCCCGGCCATTTTATCATTCTTTGGCGGGAAGAATTCGAATGAAACCACCGGGGTCGTTTCTGCCGGTCCCGTTATAATATCATTCGGGCTCATGGTCTGATCTCATGTTTGCTTGGGGTTTTGTCGGCCACCCATATTTTAACTGACAGCCCCTGTTTGAGGGTATCGGGTGGCGCGAAATCGAGCTGATCTGTCAGAACCAGCCCGGCCGCCTGGGTCCAGTTTGAGATGTCGCTCTGGCGCATGCCAAGCCAGCGATGGCCTTGCTCCTGTCTGAGGAATTCATGGTCATGCGGGGCAAAATCGACAATCAGCAGTCGGCCGCCCGGTTGCAGCAGGCGTGCGGCCTCGGTTAGCGCTGCCTGGGGTTGTTCCAGATAGTGCAAAACCTGATGGATAATAACCAGATCCGCAGCCTGGTCTTCAAACGGTGTGTTTGTAATGTAGCCTTGCCGAACGTCGGCATTGACAATATTCGCAGCGGCGAGATTTGCCCGGGCAACGGTCAGCATTTGATGCGATGAATCAAGGCCTTCCAACTGTTTCGCAAAGGGCGCAAAAATTGACAGCATTCGGGCCGTGCCGGTACCCAGATCAATGATCCGGTCGAATTCCTGCTCTTTAACAATGCCAAGCAGGGCTTCCTCTATGGTCTCGTTTGATGAATGCAACAGGCGCAACTGGTCCCAGTCCTCAGCGATACCGGCGAAATGCAGTTCTGCGGCTTCTGCACGTTGGGCCCGGACGCGGTTCAGTGCCTTAATATCGGCGATCATATCATCGCCGTCCTGATCGATTTCGCGCATGATGCTTTCGAATAGGCGTCCGGCCGCACCCTCACGAACCAGCCGGTAGAATACCCAGGACCCTTCTGGCAGACGCTCGACCAGGCCGGCCATGTTGAGCGTTTTCAGATGGTGTGACAGGCGCGGCTGACTCTGATTGAGTATCTGGACGAACTCACCAACCGATAAATCCCCATACCGTAAGAGGGCGAGTATCCGGAGCCGGGTCGGCTCGCCGATCGCCCGGAGCGCGTCTAGGACATGGAAGGATGCACAGCTCATGCGGTCATATAAACAATCATTTATATGTTTTCAACACTGAAGTTGTGACCTTAAAGCAACGATTCGCCGTTTTGGTTTCATTCATAAAAGGTTTGATTGAAAGATTATGGTCACTGCGTCATATCGATACATGACCGGAGGTTTTTTCATGATGACTCGTTTTGTACTGAGCTGTTTCTGTTTCTACCTTGCAGGGTGTGCGAGCTCCGGATCTTATCGCGCAGAACGGGCCGAAGATCCCTATGAAAGCTGGAATCGGGGGGTTTACTCGTTCAATGAAGGTGTGGATGCAGCGATCCTGGCACCTGTCTCGAAAGGCTACCGCGCGATTACAAACAAACCGATTCGCAGTGGCGTCTCGAATTTCCTGAACAATCTGGGACAGCCAGTTGTTTTTCTTAATTCTGCACTCCAGGGCAAGCCCAATGCGGCGGTTGATACATTTGGCCGGTTTATCGTCAACTCGACGATTGGTGTCGCCGGAATATTCGATCCGGCTACCGCGTTTGGCATTGAGGAACATGATGAAGATTTCGGACAGACTCTAGGCCATTGGGGGGTTGAGTCAGGTCCGTTCCTTATGCTGCCATTTGTCGGGCCGAGTAATGTCAGGGATCTGGTTGGGTCGG
>Ga0213865_10002754_pt1 | contig 11007 bp, 14 predicted proteins | sample PICome_6_FD_160100 | JGI IMG/M metagenome (GOLD analysis project Ga0213865, IMG submission 160100) | Coastal seawater microbial communities near Pivers Island, North Carolina, United States - PICO282 | ecosystem: Environmental > Aquatic > Marine > Coastal | place: USA: North Carolina...
ATTGCCGTGTGGGATGTAGAAAATAAAGGATGGCGTTCTTTTAGAGTCGATTCAGTCATATCATTTTCCTAGTATAAATAACTCATATAGGAGATGAGATGTACATTCCGCTAGAATACCTATTTGCTGTTGTAACAACTGTTATAGCATATGCAACATATCGTCTAGGTAAAAGAGACGATCAAGACTATAGAGATGATATAGTTAATTCTACAATTGATTATCTAATTCAAGAAAACATGGTAAAATGGAAGCGTCACAGTGACGGCGAGATAGAATTATTTCCTCTCGACGAAAAATAACTGTGTACATTTCTGTTTTTTCGTGTTAGAATAGTATTATATTATGAGGAGTATATTATGGAACAAGTGAAAAAGATTCGTAAAAAACGTAAACCGATGTCAGAAGAGCAGCGAGCAGCTGCGGCTGAACGTCTTAAGTTAGCACGAGAAAAACGTATGAAGGCAAATCCTCCTACATACAAGAATATACATCCATCAGTCTTAGCTGTTCCTGATGATCAGCCTATGTCTCTTAAAAGTGTGAGACAATGGATTAAGACTCAAAAAGAACTTATGTCAGCTGAGCGAAAAGCTATGAGAGCTGATAGTAACAATAAAACAGGTGCTCTTAGCCGATATTTAAATCATCAAGCTTATATCCGAAACCTAGAACGCTACTTGCGTGACGGAGATTATTCTGACGATTATTATGGTGAGTATGGAACATCTAAAATTAAGTGGCGGTGTGCAGTACCTGCTTACGATAACGAAGGGGAAATTAAACGGCAGCACGGTGTTTTCTATGATGACATTGGTACCGTTTGGAGTGATCTATGATAGAATCAAAATTTTTAACAAAGTCTAAATTCAGTGTTCTCATTGAGAATGCTGTAATTAAAAAGAAAATGTCGTACATGGATGCTGTTCTCGACGTCTGTGAAAAGAACGACATTGACCCTGAGGATGTAAAGAAATTTATATCCACATCAATTCGAGACAAAATCGAAGCCGAAGCAATGAGGCTTAACTTTCTTCCGAAAGGAAACACGTTACTTTTTGAATAAGGAGAAATCAAATGACAGTAACTCGTGACGAACGTATGGCAAAGTCTGAAGCAGCTCGAACAAAGAGAAAAGCTTTGAAAGAAACCTTACTATCGAAGACCGATCGGTTTTATACGAGAATGCGGAAACTCCGAAAAAAGAAACAAAAGAGTGTACACTAACGTATGTATGGTGTATAATAATACAGTTAATATTTCAGCAATACAAGGAAAAATATATGTCTTTTGCAAACTTAAAGCGTAACCGAGATAATATCTCTAAACTAATTAAAGCAGCCGAAGCCACTGGTGGTGGAAGCACAGAGAAAAAATCATATGTCGATGATCGTATGTGGAAACCCACAGTAGATCAAGCCGGCAATGGTTACGCGATTATTCGTTTCCTTCCAGCCCGAGAAGGAGCCGAACTACCTTGGGCAAGATACTGGGACCACGGTTTTAAAGGACCAACTGGTCAATGGTATATCGAAAAATCTCTTACATCAATCGGACAAAACGATCCAGTCGGTGAACTAAACTCACGATTATGGAATACTGGTATCGAAGAAGATAAAGAAACAGCACGTCGACAAAAGCGTCGATTGCATTATGTTTCAAATATCTTTGTTGTCTCAGATCCTGGTAATCCTGAGAATGAAGGCAAAGTCTTCATGTATCAGTTCGGTAAGAAAATCCATGATAAGATTATGGATATGATGCAACCAGAATTTGCAGATGAAGAACCAATTAATCCATTTGATATGTGGGAAGGTGCAAACTTCAAACTTAAGATTCGTAACGTAGAAGGTTATCGAAACTATGATAAGTCTGAATTTGCAAAACAAACATCATTACTTGAAGGTGATGATTCAAAACTAGAAAGCGTTTATGATCAAATGTATGATCTGTCTGAGTTTACAGATCCTGCAAATTATAAAACGTATGATGAGTTGAAGACAAAGCTTTCTTCTATTCTAGGTGAAGTCGCTGGTATGGGTGCTGCTACTATGGCACAAACTGCCCAGATGAATGATCCTGTTGAAGCTCCTGCTCCTCAACGAATCGAACCAGTCACAGCAGAGAATATTAAAGTCGAAGACGATGATGATACTCTCAGCTATTTTGCTAAACTAGCTGAGGCTGACTAAAGATAGAGCGGGTGTCGTATAATGGTAATACCTCAGATTTCCAATCTGATGCTAGGAGTTCGATTCTCCTCACCCGCTCCATTAACTACTTATCAACCTGGATTAAAAAATGAGAAGCCGGGTCTTTGACTTGACCAAATCCCTGAATTATAGTATCGTTTCTGATATTAGTGTCTCCTGCTCGGTATGAAACCGGTGGGTTGTCTGGGAAAGCGTCTGTCTTAAATCCCTCAGCCGTTAGTCCTACATTAGGAGGATTGATTCCAATCACTGAAGGGGTTTGAAGCTGCTGAGCAAAGCCTCTATTAATTGCTCTTTGTGCTTGCCCTGCTAGATCACTGTAATTCATCATACCAAATTGGTAATCGATGCCGGCTGCATCAAGTGTGTAATTAACACCTGTATTTACCAAATTATTTGCCATAGCAGTTAAATTTTGAAGCGAATCTACAAGAGCTAATGGAGAGGTTAACACACCGGCCGAAGCTTTGCTTGCAGGATCCATTTCCGGGCCAAAATTGTCATTGAATTGTGCAAGTCCAGCTTCTGCTGCAACACCTATAAAAGGTATCGCTTTTGATGTAAGCCTTAAAGTAGAAAGCATAGAAGAATTAAATTTTTTAGCCGAATCAAGAAAGGCTGAAAGACCACCTGCACTTTTTGGCGCCTTGCCGCCTTCTCCTAAAGGATTATTGAAAGACATAAATTTTCCGTCAGGGCCCCTTCCAACATAGCTTGGATTTTTTGGAAATGCAGGTTTAATAATTGTTTTAGCCTTTCCGCCTGAGCCGGGTGGATTATTAAATTTTAAAAGCCTTGATGCCGCGGCGCTTCCGCCAAGAGGTTTTGGTGGCTTATTTCGCGGGCCTTTGTTTTTTGCTTCATTACGATCGTAAACTGGCGAACCTCCACTAGCAGTCTTTATTCCTAATGCTAGACCTACAGCTGCTGATAAAGCTTTAACTCCCTTACCAATTGGTAATAAGGCTAGTGCTAATGCTAAACGTTTTCCAGCAAATCTTAATAAAGCGGGTCCAACGAAGGACAATGCAACTCCTAGCCCGCTTATGAATGCATCGGATTGTGTATCAATATCAAGATCAGTACCTGGAATAGTATATACACCGTCTTTATTTCCAAACTTTTCATTAATGGCAGCAATTGCGGTATCACCATATGCACCTACAATACCAGCAATAGCAAGTCCTAGAGGGCTTTTAACTCCTAATAATCTTGCGCCTAATGCTGTTTGCACACCATCAACTAAGTCTTCCTTTGTGGCCGGCGCTAACTGCTTACCTTCAAAGTATTCTTTTTCAATATAATCAACCATTCCTCCTATGGCTTTTTCACCAAATTTAGACATGACTGCAATTGCTGGGCCAAAACTTAGTAGTTTACCGGCACCTAATCCGATAGTACCTGCAGCTAGACCCATTGCTCCAAGAATTTTTTGAGCAATTGCACCGAAGCCAAATCCTCCACCAAAGCCTAAGCCTTGTGATAGTCCTTGAGTAAAGTTGGTAGGACGTTGAGCTATTATTCTTTGACGTCGTTCCTTTTGCCTTTCTTCAATTTCTTGTTCTCTCTTATCACCACTACCCGTTTGTCTATCTAAGAACTCGCCAAAGCGATCTCTAAGACCTGCTGTAGTCTTAGTACCATCTTCTATCGAAGAAGTCTGATCTCTTAATGTTTCATTAATTTCAGCTAATGTTGCCATTATAAGTTCCTTACGTTTCTTCTTTTATGCTCTTCGGCCTGTTCTTTTAGATCTTCAGAAAGCATCGTGATATAGATCTCCCTCTCCCATGGTAACATTCCTTCAACTTCGGTTAAGGAATATTTATGATTTTGTATTAACTGATAGTTCGTTTGAAAATAGTTAATAAGGTTTTCATGAGAGAGGTTTATGAGAAAAAATCCTGGATACCTCGCAGTGTATGTGTATTATCGTGATTACATGATGTACATTTAAATTTAATATCGTGTGTCAATTGTGGTACATTATTTACAAATTCCATAATCATATCAAACTGATCATTTGTAAGAGAGCCTAAAAAGTTTTCTACGTCTTCTTTTGACTCATCTGCAAAATTAAAGTTTTCTTCTTCAGACTGTAAACTATCTAAACAACCTAAAGTCAAATAATATAAAGTCTCTGAATATCCTGCATCTTCTGGTAAGTCACCTTTAACCATATGAGAATACATTGGATATTTTAATTTCAGCGTATATTTTTCATTTAACTTAATTTTATTTTTATCGGTCTTTGGTACGTCTATTTGTATTTTATCTAACTCAACTGTATAGTCATTTGGTATTTCACATTCTGAACATTTTACTGTTATCTTTGATGTCTCGCCGGCAGATTTTGCACGGATCCTTGTAAAGATATATTCTACATCAAATGTCGCCAGAGCAAGTGGATCAATCGGATCTACTACACATGATTTAATCGTATCTACAATAGATGATAAAATTTGTTTTTCGTCTTGTGACTCTAACGCAATAAGTAATACTTTTTGTTCTTTTACTAAAAATGGTCTATATCTAACTTCCTGTTTCGTTGATGGTATAGTAAGAGAGTACTTAGGTACCTCGTTCACTGTTGGTAAAGGCATTATACAGATCTCCAATCCTTAAATGATAATTGCACAGTCAATTCAACCATTCCACCTGGTTCATTGCTAAATTCTATAGCGCTCATACTTGTGGGAAACGCTTTTTCTAAAATACAAGTGTATTCGACTTGTGAGTTTTCTAGTTGCTCTTGCAAATTGTCAAACTCTGCGCTGTTACTTAATACACCTGATGCTAATATTCTCTCAGCTTGACCTATTATATTTTTTGGCATACTGAGTTGTTGTACTCTTACTTCAAACCCATATTCATCTGGGTAATTTAATTCTTTTGTATCAAAGTTGATTATTTTACTTTGCCAAAATTCAAAGTATTGTTTGATGTCATAATCATTTGGTACATGAAAAGTTAATGACACGTCATCTGTTGCATATCCATATGCTATTTTATGTTCTTTCATACCAACCATACGTTGATTTGTAAGAATCTGTCTAAAAGGAAGTTGTGCCGATTTACATAAAAGATTTAATCGGCGAGTACTAATACCAAATGCACCATCGACTGACGGTAAGAACACACGCCATAAAGACGTTCTTGCAAGTCCGGTACCAAACTCTCCTTTAAGATCATCAATGCTATATGCCATTAGATCATTTTCCTTGAATCTCTATATACAGTAGACTTACCTGATTTCTGAAAGTCTGCAGTCGGTAAGAATGTAGCAATCTCCCATTCAGGAGCTGGTACATATGCAAATCTACTTTTTACGTTTGAATTTAAATAATGCTTGAAGCATGGCTTAAAATATTTTAAACTAGATGCACGCTTGAGAGTATTGTATGTTGCTTCGAACTTTGTGGTATTATCAAACTTTTTGTTATTAGTTATATCCATTAACGCATCAAGCATCTTTGCTCTCAGCGTTGGTGGAAGATAATGTAAATTTAAACCATGAAAACCACCAGGTGCAGGACCTACAACAATAACTAATGGAAAGCTATCATAATACGGTAGAGTATCTTTTGTTTTCGGATCATAGAAAAACATGTACATGTTTCCTACAACACTTTTATTTTGTAACTCTACTGGTTCTTCTTTCATTAATGCACTACGACTTACACGTCCCATTGCTGAGGCTTTACGCCTGAACCAATCTATCGATTGCCTTGTTCTTGGTGTAATACCTGCTCTGAAAGCTTCGAGCTCTAGTTTTTGAAATATATTTGCCATAGCAGTATTTATATGCTATTTCTTCTTTTTCTTTGGTGGAGGCAGCGGCTTTAGTTTCTTTATTGGTTTAGGCATAATACCCATAGTTTGTAAAGTATTCTCTGTCCAGATTTGAAACTCCCACTTTCTGTCCTTTGCATATGATTGTGCAGCTTCCCACTTATTCATATTCTTGACATATGTAAATGCCTCATTAATATATCGCTTTGTGCGTTTAGATCCTGTAGGTGGTTTTGTTTCTCTGTCAGGCTTTATCTCAACTAACAGTACTCTATCTTCAAGTACTATTTTAAGATCAGGAAAGTATCGATGATAGCGTTTATCACCATCATAATAGTATGGCACAACGACTTCTTCGCTCGTCCAAGATTTTACTTTCGGATTCTCATCACACCATTTAAAGCAATGTCTTTCCCACATTGACCTAAAAATGATATTATTATGGTCTCCACCATACTTCTTTGGGTTCTTTGGTTTGTATTTACCTGAGTATGCCATATAAATAGTCTTAAGTTTTTTAAGTATTTATTGGAAAAAACATGCCTAAATATAGATTCCCTCTCGAAGCGCAAGATGATTATAAAGGACGTGTGTATTTTACGCAAATTATTGAAGTACCTCCAAAGATTAATACCTCGGCATTTCAGAAAAAAGAAGTAGGAAATAATCCAAATAACACAGAAGGTGGTATAGATTTCTTACAGGCAATTAATAATATTGGTGATATATTTTCTGGTACATTTACTCCTGGTCAAACGTTTAGAGGTGAGACAGTAGAATTATATCTTCCTCCTGCTCAAGCTATTCAAGATGGAATAGAATTCGATAATTCTTTTTCTTTTGGTATAGCTGGTGAAGCAGCTAGGCAATCATTATCAGGCGGTCAAAGTTCAATATTAGGTGCATCAGTTTCATCGTTAATGGGTACAGGCGGTATTGGTTCAATACTTTCAAATCTACAAGATCCCGCTATCGCAAGGGTTGCTGCAGCAAAAGTTGGTTCTATGATGCCAGGTGGAAGAGCAGGTGCAGTAGCATCCACAGTTTCGCAAACTGCATTGAATCCAAATATACGAGCAGTATTTAAATCAGTAAGACCAAGAGAGCATTCTTTTACTTTTAAATTTTTACCGAGATCTGAAGCAGAAGCAAAACAAATAGAAAACATTATTAAATGGTTTCGTACAGAACTATATCCTGAATCTATTGATATAAGTGCTGGAGGAAATAGACTACCGGTTGGTTATAAGTTTCCTAATAAGTTCGGTATTGCTATGAGGTATGGTAAGAAAAATGTTGGTGCACAATTACTTCCTTGCTACTTACGTGGTATGACTACAAACTATAATGCTACAGCTATGTCATTTTATCGTGATGGTCAATACAGCGAAATAGATCTTACGCTTGATATGATAGAATTCAGAACATTAGATAAAGAAGATGTCAGATATGGATGGAATCTATATGGTAAAAATTATAAAGATTTCTGGGAAGAATTTTGGGAAATGATTTTTCCAGAGAATGATTATGATGGAGGAGCGTAATGTCTACATATTTTCAAAATTTTCCATCTGTTTCATATCAATTTGGTGTAAATTTACCTGCGGTTGCATATGAGAATCTAACTGCATATGTCGATATTATTGATCAAATAAAAGATAATATAGCATTTTACAGAAACTATTATATTCAAGAAGGCGATAGGCCAGATCAACTATCATATAAGTTATATGGTACTACAGATTATTATTGGATGTTCTATTTACTTAATGATCATATTAAAGAACAAGGTTGGCCTTTAACATACGATGCGTTAAGCAGTCTCATAGATAAAGATTTAACACATACCGTTGTTGAAACAAAAGATGAGATAGCTACTCAAATGAAAGTAGGACAACAGGTAACAGGATCAACATCAGGTGTTGTAGGAACTATTGCTCATAGAAATTTAGATTTAGGACAACTGTACATAAAAGATTTATCTACTGGAGCTAGCGATGCTGTTGATACTACTTTCAGAGCTACAGAAGTTTTAACATCGCAAGTCGGAGAAGGAATAGAATCTATTACACTTATATCTTCTGCTGCTGAAAAAAATTCAGTAAGATATTATGTAGATGGTGATAATTTACATTGTGACATTGATCCACATGCAGACAGACCTAATACTAAAACACCAGTAACTCAATTAGAATATTATATCGCAGAAAATGACAAGCTAAAATCAATACGAGTTATAAAGCCTGATGCTGTTCGTGATATATTTAGAGAATTTCAGGATAAATTTATAAATGGCTGAATCATATACGCCTTTTGATCCTCATGAATTTGAGATGCGCCGTGCTGTATTATCTACACAGCGCAATGATCATACTGTTGATATTACTACAACGTTGGTCGAATTAAACATATATGAGCATGTAGAAAAAGCATATCTAACAGGCACAATATCATATGTTGATACCGGCAGATCTATAGAGATTATGGATTTTCAAGGTACTGAGTTTTTAGATATACAGTTTTCATTATACACTACTCCGCATACAGTTTCAAGACGATTTGTTGTAACAGAAGTTGAAAGCATTGTACCCACAACAGATACTACTGATACGGTTACACTTAAAATATTAGATCATGATGCATATCTGAATACGCTTATCAATGTAAATAAAATGTACGAAGGTAAACCAAGTGAAATTATCGATAATATTTTAAAAGATTCTTTTGGCGTTGTTAAAAAAGTAATACGTGCTGGAGACGCAAATCAAATTACTAGTTTAATCGACGAATTAGATGTTGCAACTAATCCAAATGCTGATGCCGCAAATACTGTTAAACAACTAGCTCAAGAATTACAGGCATCATTCAGATATATTGTACCTAATTTAAATCCGCTTGAAGCTATTGAGATTATAAAACGCCGTACAACAGGATTAACTGGAACTCCATTCTTCTGTTATGCCACACTGGCTGACAACGATTTAAGATTTTATGATTTGTATACGTTATTACAACAAACACCCATTAATATTTCAGATCCATTCATTTATTCTTCACAATTATCACAAAGAGCTGGAACCACTGGTGCAGGACTTGGAAGGCAAATAACTAAAATAAAGAATCCAAAAAATGCCAATACACTAGCGTTAATACAGAACGGAGATGTTGGCTCAGTATATGAATATGTAGATACTACTCATGGATTAGAATATACATTTAATTATGATTTAGAAAAGGTTATATCTAATTTACTTACGACTAATGCATATCCTGCAGCAGACACACGAACAGTATTTGTAAGAAATAAACCTGTCAGTGAGATGACTGCGCAAAGAATTACAGGAATGTCTGCGGGTAGTATATATGACAATGGCGTAAAAAATATACACGAAGAATCAAGTACACAAAGACATTCGGCCAAGGCTATATCAAAGTCTGTACGAAATCTTCTTGGTAAATCTGCATTAGAAATAGAAGTGCCGGGACTTCATATGATGCCACAAGACGGTAATAAAACATTAGGACGGATTCTTTCTGTTGTGTCTATTGCAGATACCGAACAATACGAAGATATATTTGATAGAAAAAGAACTGGCGATTATATGATATATGCTGCTCGGCATACGTTTACTCCAAATAATTACTCAGTTGGTTTAAGTCTTGTTAAGATTGCTAACTATAGAGGTAATACTTCAGTTTCCGGGAGTTTTGTATGAAACAATATTACGGAGATGATGCACGTTGGTTTGTTGGTGTGGTTACAAATAACCTAGATCCCATGCAGCTCGGAAGAGTACAGGTTAGAATTTTTGGTGTACATTCACGAAAAGTTAGTGAAATTCCAAACCACGCTCTGCCATGGGCAACTGTCTTACAACCAAGTACATCGGGTGGTACATCAGGAATTGGTATGATGCCACAAATTTTACCAGGAGCTCAAGTGTTTGGTATGTTCTTAGATGGTAAAGCTTCACAATTACCATGTGTATTAGGTGTTATGCCTAAAATAGAAATACCATCAGAGCAGCAATTAGCGAATCAGCAAGACAAAGCAATACAATATGATATTGGATATGGAGAAGGACAAGTTGATCCGCGTTTAGCTAGAGCCGCAGGAATTATACCTAATGTTGCAGCCGGTGCTCTTGTAGGAACTACGAGAGTAGAACAAGCTTTTAATTTTTTTACAGCTAGAGGTTTTACAGAAAAACAATCTGCTGGTATAGTTGGAAATCTTATCGCTGAAGTTGGACCTAATCTTCCGGAACATGGACCAAGAGGAGATGGTGGTAGGGCTGCAGGAATTGCACAATGGCATCCAGGACGTAGAAATATTTTTGAACAAGTATATGGTAAACCTTGGCAAGATAGTACATTTACCGATCAATTACAATTTATTGTTTGGGAATTAAGTAATAGTGATTCATATTCAGGTAATTTAAATAAAAATGCTGGAAACTTACTTAAAGCAACTGATTCAGTAACCATGGCTGCTACAATATTTGATGAAAAATATGAAAGAAGTTCTGGTGCACATAGACAGAAAAGAATTAATTATGCACATAATGTGTATGATCAATTTGCGAGAGTATAATGACTAGTTTTAATCGATATCAATCTACGTTATCTACGTATAATCAGCGGTTAGGTACTGCAGATTTTCGTAATACTGCACCGACAGTTCAAGGCGAATATAATGCTAAGTTTACATCTGGTTTAGGACAAGATGTAGGACAGACTCTAAACGGATTTGAATCTGTATCACAAATACAAAATTATCCTGGTGAATTTAAAAATATATTATTAGGTCTTGCTCTTGTTAAACTGACTGAAGCGGTAACCGGAGAGAATCTATTTGAAGTAATAGATGATTCTTTTGAAGGAATAGGATCTGGTCATGCCAGTATTCCTGATGTCTTAACTGCTCTTGGAACACTTGCGATATTAACAGGAGATAGTCCTGTAGCCGGATTTTTAAAATCATATTATGGCGGTAGTTCGG
>Ga0213865_10002755_pt1 | contig 11006 bp, 6 predicted proteins | sample PICome_6_FD_160100 | JGI IMG/M metagenome (GOLD analysis project Ga0213865, IMG submission 160100) | Coastal seawater microbial communities near Pivers Island, North Carolina, United States - PICO282 | ecosystem: Environmental > Aquatic > Marine > Coastal | place: USA: North Carolina | collected...
GGCAGTACCTAATGTAGGTGCAACAGCTCCAACTATGTTTTTTAATACGTTCTTCATTTCAGGCTCCTAATACCATTTTTTGTAATTCAATACTTCTTCTACCTACCTGTTTAAACCAACGACTATTTTCCATTTCAACAGCCATCTTCTCCCAATCATGTTCTCTACAAGCTTTTAACATGTTACGAAACTTTGAAAGTCTTGAACCTCCTAAGTTAAAACACATATTTACTAATACTCTTTGTATAACTTCTGGTAACTTTTTAAAGTCTTCTTCGCTACCAAAGACATGTATAGCTTCCTTGTAATGCTTTTCAAAGTCATCCTCGTAATACATGTCTACTACTTCTTGTGTGACAGGTGTGCCAACTTTCCAATCATATTCAGGGTCGTTAGGTTGGCAAAGGTGTCCAACTCCTAGAGTTTTATAACCTAGACTATCCATATAAATTTCTAACACTTCGCCTTCGTGTCTCTTTATTTCAGCTTTGCAAAGTTCTATATTCATTTTATTATCTTTCTTGAAAAACATCTAATCCTAATTCCTCCATTTGTGCTGAGTAAGGTTGTCCTGTAAAAGGGTCAACTCTATCTGCTGGGTTTTCTTTAGTGTATGGTACATCATCTTCACCTTCTACTAATCCACCTGTTGCTTTAGTAATTCTTTCTATAAACTTTTCTTCTATTTTTTTCTTACTTCTTGGAGGGTTTCTTAAAAATTCTATCTCTTCTTCAAGTAAAACATTATCATCAAGATTTAAATCTAACATTGGTAATTTACTATAAAAAGAATTTTGTTGTTTTATATAATATTTTAAAGCTTCTTTACTTATATCAGTCTGTTGATTTTCTTTTTCAAATGTATCTAATTTAGCACTTAATCCTGTTTTTAAAAATGGACTATATTTATTAGTTCTTAAAAAAGCTTGTAAATCTCCTGATATACCTGCTTCATTTAATATTTTTTTCTTTTTTATAGAAGATATTTTTAGTAAATCTACTGCATCAAAAGCCATTTTTAATTCTTTATAAGCATAATAATGTCTTTTATTTGCATCGGCATATGCAGCTAAAAAATCTTGACCTGTTTTTGTTCCGTTAGGTTTACCACTAAAAGCTTTGTCTTCAAATATACCATCAATTTCACTAACTTTATATTTATATTTTTTTAATTTAGATTCTAAATTTTTAGCTATGTCAACTTTTTCATATCTAATACCTAGATTAGCTAACAATGTTGTCGCAGGTTCATATTCTTTATCTCCTACATATCCTCCTGTAATAACATTTAAAGCTTCTGATTCTGTACCTGTAAAAGCTTTTACTCCGGGAGGTATTTGTCTAGCACTTCCCGGTATAAATGTTTGTCCTATTTGTTTTATACCTATAGCTAAATTATTTCCATAATCTTCAAAGTTTGTAGGATTTTTTATCCATCCTCTTATAGGAAAACCTTCTGCAGTTTTTCCTTTATTAAAAATTAAATCAGTTATTTTACTTGTTAATAAAGCACCTTCTGTAAAAGGAGCCATAAATTCTTGACCAGCTTCATATGTTGCTTCAGATAACACCTTAGTAAGCCTTTCATCAGTTTTTTCACCGTCTAGATATTTATATATTGCATTTTGTAAAGGTCTTTTCATTACATCATAAGGGTCTACAAAACTTATATCGTTAATATATAAATCTCCTTCTTTATTTCTATGATATAAAAATTTAGAATTTTTTGAAAAACTATTTTTATTTAAATGTCTTAATGCTTCTTCTTCTTCATTAGTAATTCCATGTATAGATTTTGTTAGCTCACTTAAACCTTCAGCACCTCCTACACCTGCAATACCAAAACCTGCCAATCTTTTAGCACCTCTTTGAACTAAAACACTATTACCACTACTAATTTCTTTTAATCCTTGTCCTACAATATTTACAGTTGTTCTTGCCATTTCAGCAGGAAACGAGAAGAAGTTACCAAGAGGTAATGCTCTTAATTGTTGAATACCTCTTGGAACAAAAGAATAGGTAGGTAAAGTATTTTTTGTTATTAAAGCTGCTTCGTCTTTTAATTGTTTTAAATAAGCATCAGAAATTTCAATATCAGCTTTCTTAGAAGCTTTAATTAAAGTATCTAGTTCTTTTTCATAACTTAAAATTTTAAACAAGTCATCTTCAGATACATAAGCATCTTGAGACTTTTGTATAAACTTTTTAGTACGTTTAAAATACTTATCAGAATTATTTTGTATAAATTTAGAAGTTCCTGTATCAGAAACATCTTTTAATAGTGATTGAACATCACCAAACTTTGCTCCTGAATTTACAACACCTCTAGATAATAATTCATTATAGTAGTCTGTAGATTCTTTATCACCAACTTCTTTAAATCTTTTATTATATAATACTTTTACAGAATTATTAAAGTTTGAAGTAAAAGGATTTCTACCGTTAGCCAACATAAACCAAGCACCACCAATAGTGTTTCTAGCGTGAGTAACGTGATTTAAAACAGTAGCAGCAGCTTGACCATAACCTTTAGCTAATAAAAATGTTTTATACCACTGTTGTTTATTTAAATCTCCTAATATATTTCCTCTTTGAGTAAACATAGCAGCCATTTCTGGTGTAGTATATTTACCATCTAATATACCATATTTTTTACCTGTTAATTTAGTTCCGTAATTAATCCCTGTTTTTTTATCTAAAATAGGTTCGTTAAAAAAATAACCTTTAAGCCTTTCTCCTTGACGATTTGTTGTTCCTTTACCTAATTGATATGCTTGTTCTACAAATCTTGAATCTTCAATAAACGAAGAAAGTCTACTTGCGGTATTAAAAAAATTAGCAGAAGGATTTTTTATCTCTCCTAATAAATCTTTAATAGGTTCATCTAAATTACTTTTACGTTTAAAAATATCTCTATTTGCACCGTAAAACTGGTCTAGCCTTCCAAAGTAAGTTGTAGCGTCTTTAGGAGAATCTAATATATCTGCAACTCTACCTTGAGCTAAAGCTGTCAATCTTTCTTCTGAAGTTTTTGCATATTTTGTTTGAGTTCTTAAACCATCTTTAATATATTTAACAGCGTTATCAAACTCATCTACATAAGAATCTAATTCTTTATTTTTAAAAGGACTAATAAATCTTTCACCTTTTCTATATTTTTCAAAAGCTCTTTGTTTACTTTTAGCAAGTGCAGGACTTTCAAATAATTCATAACTTGTACGCATGTACTGACCTAAATTATTTTGTATTGTTTGTTTTAAATCTTTTGAAATAGTTCTGTTAGGCATTTGTAAAATAATTTCACTAAAATCATCTAACAATTGTCTTGCTTCTAATACATCTTTTTGTAATGTTTTAGGTAGTGCTTTTAGATAAGTATCATCTCCAGTTGTTAAAGCTTGTTGAATATTTAAAGATAATTCTTCTTGTTTTTTTATTGGAGCATCGCTTGTTTCTTTAGCTATGTTTTTTATTTTTACATCTAATCTTTTTACAAAATCTTCACCAGCCCCAACCCAAGCATCTTTAGCTCCTTCTTGTTGATTAAAAAGTCTAAATGTTTGTGGAGTAAAATAACCTCTAGGTCTTACTAACTCTTGTGCTTTTAAATTTGGAAATCCTAATGTAGATATTTTTCTTTTTATTTTATTATCTGAAAACTGCCAAAGCTTATCAATATCTTCATCAGCAGTTGATTTTAATTGTGGAGCTTTAGAACCAAATGACTTAGAGCCTTCTTTAGCAATTTCTCTAAAACCTTCTAAATTTAAAGAACCTTTTTCGTGTTTAGCTTTAAGTTCTTTTAAAGTTTTTATAACTTGGTCTTTATCACTAAATGCATTTTTAATTGCTTTACCACCAAAATATGCTGCAGGTAATCCAATATTAAAAACTAAACTTTCTGCTAATAAACCTAATCTTGCTTCAGCTTCAGTTTTGTTTACATCAGCTTTCATAAAATCTATAACCTCATCAATAACCCCCTCATCATCTTGAGAAAGTTCACCAATAAAGTTGGCTATTCTTGCATCATAAGGATTTATACCTACTTGTTCTCCTAAAGTAACTCCTGTAATTCCTTTTGTAACTTTTGAAGTTTTTCTTAATTTAGAACTTTGAGATATTGCTTCTGATAAAGCTTTACCTTGATTTGTTTTAGTAGCTAAGTTACTAACAGCTCCTACGCCTTTAGTTCCGAAAGCAACACTACCTATAATAGAAGTTATATCTCTAGCAAACTCTCCACCAGTATAAGTAGGCTCTTTCATTTTAACAATGTTTTTACCACCACGTTCAGTAATTTCTACACTATCTTTACCGAATAAAGTTTCTCCAGTTTTCTTTAAAAAATCTTGTTGTTTTTCATGTAGCTCATCATCAAACTCATAGATACCAGTTTTATCTGCTATCAAGTTTGCAAGTTGTAAACTTTCTTGACCAACATCAGTAGCAGCACCAGTTACTGTTCTTTTTGTTTGCTCTACAATGTCTTTGTCTATAAGATTTAAAGTATTAATTAATCCTGAAGTCATAGGATTAAATTCTAAAAATAAATTAAGTAAACTTTTTTTATTGTCTGCCATTTATTACTGACCTGCGTTTCTTATACCTATTACAATAGATTCAATAACTTCTGTAATTACACCAGTTATATTTGTTTGATGTGATTTTAAATAATCTTCATAATCACTATTAGGATATATTCTTGAAAATTCTTCCCTGTCTAAAGGAACTGATACACCTAATAATTCTTTTATATCTGGAGACTGCATTAATTTTTCTATAGCAGCTCCTGCATCAATATCTCCTTTTATATATAAATTAGGTCCTTTTTCATTAATACCCATTTTTACAACATTATTAAAAGCTTTAACAGGATTTTTAATCATATCTGGTTGTTTATTAAATTCATTCATTCCTTGTTCACTTAATATATTTTCATAAGTATTTAGTAAAGCACTGTTTAAAGTTACTAATAATTTATCTCCTGTTATTTCTGTGACTGCTTTACCATCTCTAGTACTCATACTATTATCTGCATACGTTGTTGCTATTTTAGGAACTATAACCAATGAAACATCTATTTTATTAGTTTCAGGATTTACAGTTTCTACTGTATCTTTTTGATAATTAACAGCTACATCACTTACAATTTTATTAAATTTTTTATCTATAGTGTTTCCTACTGGGTCTTTTTCCATATCGTTTTGGAAATCATTTACTAAATCAACTATTTGATTTTCAAAATTAGCATTATAATTTTTTAAAGCAGTATCAAAGTTTTTAAAATTTGTAAACATAGGGTTGCTTAAAATTTCATCACTTGACCTTTTTAATTTTTCTTGTAAAGTTTGTGAAGTTTCACTTTTCGAAGCTTTACGTAAAGGTCTTGTCATCCAATCAAATAAATTACTAGGCATTTCTTTATCTACATATTGGTCTACGTAAGCATCTAAATCCTTAACATTTGAAGGAACACTTTTAGCTTGGTTTACAAGGTTTTTCCATTCAGTTAAATTAGTATCTACAAGCTCACCGAAAGAAACTTCTTTACCATCAATTAATAATTTAGTTTTTGATAATGTTGAAGTAGGTATATCATATAAAGGAACTTCTAAAGTCTTACCATCTTTCATTGTTTGTACCATTAACCCATCAACATTTGTTTCTAGTTGAGAACGGTATCTTTCAAGCATTTGACTTTCTATCCATTGTCTTTGAGACATATTTTTATTAATTAACTCATTATTTTGGTCAAGTATTTTTTTAGCGTTACTTTGAGCTGAAGCAAGATAAGCTCTTTCTTCTGCCAAAGAATTTCTTAAAGCATCAGCTCTTTGATTAATTAAAGTGTTTGCACCTTTAACAACAGTTTTAAATCCTAATAATCTTTTAGCAAACTTTTCTTGGTCTTTAATTGTTTTTTCTCTAGATTCACGAGCTTCATCTATTTTCTGCTGTGCGTAATCTAATGTTCCTTGATAATCATATCTTGCCATTTTACTGTCCTTGTTCTAATAAACTTTGTGGTTCTTCTTCAACAGGTTTTGCTAATAAACTTTCTTGTGGTATTTCTAATTCTTCTACTTTTTGTAAAATATCACTAGGTAATGCAGTTTTAGAAATACTATTTTTAGTTGGAAATCTTTCTTTTGTCACTTTTTTTAATTGTTCAAATTGATTTGATTGGTTTGAAGTAGTATCTTCATCATCATCATCCTCATCATCAATTCTATACTTAATACCTGCTTTTTCTGCTAATGCCATTAATAGATACATAATAGGCTCCATTAACATCATCATTAAGTCTGGATTCCATTTACCCTCTCTAAATCCTACATAACCTATTTGCATTGCTAAATCAGTTACAGGAATACCGTCTCCTAAAGCTAATACCATAGGCATAAAGTTTTCTTCTAATAATAATTCAGCAGCTATATAATCTAAAGCTTCTTTAAAGTTTGTAAAATCTGGAGGTCCTTCAAACGGTCTAGGCTCATCTGGATTAGATGTTAATGATTGACCCGGTATAGGTCTACCAGCTTGAGAAAAAGCATTTATGGCTTCTTGATTATATTCTTCCATTTTATGCTCCTAATTTAAAAGGTTGATATTGTGAAGCTGCAAAGTTTGCCATATATGAATCATATGCAGAGTTACCTTCCCCTATTAAATTATTTAAGTAATTAGAATTTTGATAATTTTGAACCATGAAATTATTTCCAGATTTCTGCATTGAAAAATCTACTTCTTTAAATACAGAAGGACTTGAAATACCTGCATCTATCATTTCAGGAAGATTAATACTATAGTAATCAGCACCTTCAGGTTGTTTATATCCAAAAGCTTCTGCCACTTGTTGAGTTCCTGCTTGTTTAAGACCGCCAGTTACAGAACTTTCTAATCCAGTAGTAACAGCTTTTTGAACATCAAAATCTTTAACACCTTCAACAACTTTACCCGGTATATCTTTTAAAGTATCCATAAATGATGCATCTTTAGTTTTACCTAATAAAGGCTCTACAGGTTTTGTAAATTCAGTAACGTCTGCTAAACCTTCTACACCTTTTAAAACTTCTCCAGTTTTAAATTCTGGCATAGTAAAAGCTTCTTTTGCATCAGCTTCAAAAAACTTTGTAAGGTCTGTAGTTTGCTCTGGTACAAGTCCGGTCAAGTCTGGTTTTTCCAACATACTTGAAATGTCTGTTACTTCCGGAAATTCTCCTTTACTTTCTATTAGTTTTTTTGAGAACTCTTCTGGTGAAGCAGTAGTAACATCAAAAGGTTTTCCAGCTTCTATAACTTCTGTTAAACTTTCTGGAGTTTTCTTTGCAAATATAGAAGTTCTTCCTTCGCTTAGTGTAAATCCTTTACCTTTTGCAAAGTTAGTAACTCTATCTACAGCATTACCAATAGTTTGAGAAACACTATTATAAACATTACCTACAAAAGTACCTGCTTTATTTATGAGGTTTAAACCGTGTCCAAGAGCTTGTCTGCCTATTCCAGCTTTACCTAATAAATTACTAGACCATGTAGCTAATTTTCCAGAGGCTCCAAAAAAACCTCCTAAAGCTGACGTAGCATAAGGCATAAGAAACATCATACCTATTTGACCAACTACTCCTAGCTTACCAATAGCTTTACCTACTTTTTTAAATACTTTTTTTACGCCTTTACCTATTTTTTTAACAGCTTTTTTAATTCCTTTCCAAGCTTTACTTAATAATCCCATTTATATATTCTCCTATTTATTCTTATCCAAATATACTATCTATAGTACTTGATGCGTTTTTAAAATTAGTTGACCAGTTTTTAGCAGCGTCTCCTTCAGAACCAGCAGCAGCTATCATAGCTTGTAACTTTCTATTAGCATCGTTTTCAGCAAATCTAAAATCATAATCTGCTTGGTCTCTTAACTCTTGCCATAAGAATGATTGAGCTGATGAAGTTAAACCAAAAGCATTTTGTGCATTTTGTTGATTAACTGCATTCTGTGCTGCAGTATTTGCCATGTTTGATTGTCTTCTCCAATTAACATTAGAATTAATAACTGCTTGTTCGTTAGCAGCATTCCATTGTCCTCTTTGAAAATCTAACTGTGCATTAAACTGATTGACTTGATTTAATATAGCAGCGTTAGCTTTATTAACATCTGCAGTTCTTTGAGCATCTCTAGCATTTGCAGCATTTTGAGATTGTACATTAAACTGTGTAGCTGCATTTAACTGAGCAGTATTAAACTGATTCATTTGTGCTTCAAGACCTGCCATAAACTGATTAGTTTGATTTTCACTAGCAGCATTAAATTGTCTTGCAGCATTCTCTGCAGACTGATTAGATAACAATCTTTGTTGCTCTTGTTGAGATTTCATCATGTTAGCTTGTTGTTGATTATTAAGATTACTCATATCCATCTGTAAAAAAGATTGTGCATTTGTAATAGCTAACTTAGTTCTTTGGTCTGCTGTAGCTAAATCTAAACTTGCCATAGCTGTAGCATTTTGCATAATAGCTTGTTGCTCTGCATTCATATTAGTAATAGCTACTGTTTGCATGAACTTACTATTAGCTAACTCAACTTGTTGTTCAGCGTTAAAGTTTGCCATATCCATATTAGCAGTAATACTAGCATTTTGCATAGCTCTTTGTTGGTCAACATTAAGCTGTGCTAATCCCATTTGTTGTGCTAAGTCTGCATTACGTATGTTGAGTTGCATCTGCTTGTTAAGATTTGCAAGTTCTGTCTGTTGAGCAGCACTAAGATTTTCTGAACCAGCTTGATTAAGAGCTGACAAGTTTGCAAGTCTTGTTTGTTGTTCTGCAGAAAGATTAGCTCTTTCCATGTCTTGTTTAAATGCTGCATTCTTAGCTAAAAAGTCTGCTGCAACTTGCATCTCTGTAAGACGTTCTTGGTTTTCAGCAGCTTGGTTAGCTCCTTCAACTTGTGCTTCTATTTGAAGCTCTGCTAAATTAACTTGTTGCTCATTACCTAAGTTTTGTGAATTAATAGCTTGTTGATTTTGAGCATTAAGAACAGCAGCTTGTTGTTGATTTTGCAAGTTAGCCATTCTTGTTTGCTGTTGCATTTGTGCAGAAGTCATAACAGCATCTTGTCTAAATTGACTCTGCATTACTCCCATCTGTTGAGCAAACTGTGCAGTCTGACTTTCAGCAGTTTGTCTATTAGCTAAATTTTGTAATCTTAATTGTTGTTGTTGTGTAGCTTGTTGTAGATTAGCTTGTTGTTCGTTACTTAAGTTTTGAGCTGCCCTAGCTTGTAAAGCTTGTGCATTACTTTGTGCGATTGGTAAAGAGCTTTGAATAATAGCATTAAATAAACTATCTCTACCAACTGTAGAAGCTGACATACCTCTTTGAGCTAACATAGCGTTTACAGAATCTACTGCAGGTTTAGCCCACATAGGAACTTCACCATCTTCCATACCACCCAATAAACTTTCAATTTGTGAAGATACTAAAGCTTCTGTAGGTAAAGCAGCAATAGCAGCATTAACTTCTACAGGATTAGTATCTACTTGAGCTTCTACAGTTGCAGGGTCTTCTACAATAGCAGCAGCTATGTCTTGTGGTATATCTGCAGTTTGTGCAACCATAGTAGCAGCAGCACCTTTTGCAGCAGTTCCTTTTACTGCTCTTTGTTTAGCAGCTTCATAACCTACTTGACCTATAATTTGTGCAGCTTCTCCACTAGCAGCTTCACCTGTAATAGCTTCACGTTCTTGTCTTTCAGCATCTGGAGTAGCAGATACTTGAGCATTAATACCGGTTACTTCTGGAACAAAAGCACCAGCAGATAATACTCCTTCTACGTTTTTAGCTTTTGCAGCATTTGCAATATTTTCTGATATTTGTGCAGCTACTGCAGGTCCTGATAATTCTCTAATCTCATTTACTTTAGCAATTGATTCAGGAGATAACTCTCCTATTGCAGCTTGAACATCAGGTTTATCTGTAATCTGTGCTGCTACCATTTGTGCAGCTTGTATTTGTTCTGGAGTCTTAGCAACTTCTGCTCCCATTTGAGCTACTTGCTCTGGAGCTTCTTGAGCTAACATAGTAGCTACTGCTTGTTGTGTAGGGTCTAAAGTAACTGTAGGAGCTTCTGTACCTTCCATAGAAATTTGTTCAACTTCTGCAGTAGGAATCATTCCTTCTGGTATTTCTCCAGCAGCTAACTGTTCTGCAGTTCTACCAGATTCTATAACTCTTTCACCTCTTTCTGATTCAAACAAAGCTTGTTTTTGTTTTTCAGTCATTCCAGCAAATTCATCTTCAGTAATTGGCTCTTGATTTTCTTTTTGTTTAAGTACCCACTTATTTCCATCCCAAACATAAGTTAGAAATTTACCAAATAAACCACTTCCTCTTTTGGTATCTCCTATTTGAGGTCCTGTATCTCTTTCATCTCTTTCATCTCTTTCATCTCTTTCTCTACCTCTAAACCTATCTTGTACATCAAACTTAGCTTGAGGTCTAACATCACCTTCTCTACCAATAAACATTTGGTCAGAGCTTTTACCAGTTGTTGGAGCTTGTCTAAATGTAGTATCTATATTATTTGCAGCAGTATCTATATTTTCAATAAATCTTTCTTGAGGCTGAATAACATCAGGTTTTTTAGGTTCTACTGGAGCTTGAGTAATAGGTTGTGCAGTAGGTTGTACTTCTCTTTCTCTTTCTATAGACATAGGAGGTCTTTTACGACTTATAGGTGCTTTTTGCATACCACCTACTTGAGCTTTAACTCTACCACCTTTAGACATATCTACTCTACCACCGGTATAATATTTTTTATTATATTTCTTTTTATCTTTCATTTATAATACCTTTATGTATATTTTACTTGACTTCGAACAGTTTGTCAAGCTTTTCACCTATTTTATCTATCCTGTCCATTAAGACTTGCATATCATCTTTTAGTTCGTTTTTAGTTACATACTCTCTTGCCATCTCTTCACGAGTCTTGTTTACGAGTATATCAA
>Ga0213865_10002757_pt1 | contig 11001 bp, 7 predicted proteins | sample PICome_6_FD_160100 | JGI IMG/M metagenome (GOLD analysis project Ga0213865, IMG submission 160100) | Coastal seawater microbial communities near Pivers Island, North Carolina, United States - PICO282 | ecosystem: Environmental > Aquatic > Marine > Coastal | place: USA: North Carolina | collected...
TTAGAGACCTTCGCGACCGGCATGACGCAATCCTCATAGCGACAGGCGTGTACAAAAATCGCGAACTTGAGGTCCCAGGAGTTGGATCAAAAAATGTGGTTCCAGCTTTGGACTTTCTAACGCGATCAAATAGGATTGGTCTCGGCGATGAGGATAAAAATAAATCCTTAGATGCTGAAGGAAAGAATGTTGTTGTAGTTGGTGGTGGTGATACGGCAATGGACTGCGTTAGAACTGCAATTAGGCAGGGAGCTAAATCGGTTCGCTGTGTTTATCGCCGTGATCAGAAAAATATGCCAGGGTCGCAACGTGAAGTACAAAACGCGATGGAAGAGGGCGTTAATTTTGAATGGTTACATGCGCCACAGGGTTTCCTATCGGATGTTGATGGTAACGTTACGCACCTGAAAGCGCAGCGTATGCGTCTCTCAGAACCGGACGATACAGGACGTCAAGGAATTGAAGAAATTGAAGGTGATACGGTTAATCTTGATGCAGACTTGGCCATAAAGGCGTTAGGTTTTGACCCCGAAGACCTTCAAACTTTGTTCAAGACCAAAGAGTTGCCGACTAGCCGCTGGGGAACAATTCAAGTCTCATGGCGTGATTTTCAAGTTAAAGACATGCCAGGCGTTTTTGCGGTAGGGGACATAGTTCGCGGTGCAAGCCTCGTTGTTTGGGCAGTTAAAGATGGTCGTGATGCCGCAGCCGCTATCACTTCCTATTTGGCTGCGCAGGCTCTCCCTAAAGCTGCTGAGTAAGCGTATGATATTGAGAGAAGCATTCAACGCAGATGGTCCTGGTATTGTAGCATTAGTGGCCACATCATATGCTCAATATGAAAACTCTTATCTTGATCCGATAGGTGAAGAGCCAGAATTGATGTCTCCGTCAACGTCTTATGATAAGTTCTGGGTTCTAGAGCATGAAAGCCGTTGGATAGTTGGATCCATTGGGCTCGTGTATCATGCTGACTCAACTGAGTTGAAAAAGTTTTACTTGATCCCAAAATTTCGCGGAGTTGGCTGGGGATCTAAACTTTTTGAGCTGGCAGAAAATAATTCAAAAGGTTCAAAAATCTTTGCTTGGTCTGATACTCGCTTTCACACGGGTCAGCAGTTCTATCGACGAAACGGTTTCGTCCAGCTTCCAGAAACTCGCTTTTTAGGTGACCACAGTGACACCCAAGAATTTTGCTTTGAAAGAGCCAGATAAAATGATTATTAAACAACAAATTACAGATCGAGAACGCCTAACTCAAGAAGGTTTGTATGACCCAAAGAACGAGCATAGTGCGTGTGGCGTTGGTTTTATTGCCGAAATATCTGGCCAACCAACTCGTCGTGTTGTTCAGGCTGCGATCGATGCCTTGAGTGTTGTTTGGCATCGGGGTGCCGTTGATGCCGATGGGAAAACCGGCGACGGCGCAGGAATTCAACTTCAGATACCTCAATCATTTTTTCGCTCGCATGTTAAGGCAACAGGACATGAGGCCGCTGCGGGCGACTTAATCGCTGTCGGACAAGTATTTTTACCCCGCACTGATTTGGGAGCTCAGGAACGGGCCAGAGTCATTGTTGAAAGAGAAATTTTAGGGGCTGGCTTTAAAATTTATGGCTGGCGCCAGGTGCCGATAGACATTTCATGCTTAGGTGAAAAGGCTAATGCGGTCCGGCCAGAAGTAGAACAGGTTATGGTGCGCATAGATGGTGCAGCTGATATTGATGAGGTTGAGCGTAAACTTTATGCTGTTCGCCGCCGTATTGAAAATTCAGGCCGGGTCTCGGGCTTAAGCGAATTATACTTGTGTTCGCTGTCTGTGCGAAATGTTGTCTATAAAGGAATGTTTCTTGCTGAGGATCTTACAACCTTTTATCCAGATTTGAATGATCCAAGTTTTGAGTCTGCATATGCTTTGTACCACCAACGATACTCTACAAATACGTTTCCGGAATGGAAGTTAGCTCAACCTTTCAGAGTTCTTGCACATAATGGTGAAGTTAACACTCTCAAGGGCAATGAAAACTGGATGCAAGCGCATGAAACACCACTGCAGTCCGATGACTTTGGTGATGACATTGAAGATATCAAACCAGTTATCCAACCCGGGTCATCAGACACAGCAGCTTTAGATGCTGTTTTTGAACTCCTCGCTATGGGCGGGCGCCCAGCGCCAATGGTTAAAACCATATTGATTCCTGAGGCATGGGCTAGCAACCAGGTTATGCCGGATAACCACAAAGCCCTATATGCGTATTGCAACACAATCATGGAGCCATGGGATGGTCCAGCCGCCATTGCTGCAGCTTTTGGGCCGTGGATCATGGGTGGGTTAGACCGGGCTGGATTGCGGCCTATGCGTTTTGCACTCAGCAAGGACGGACTTCTCGTATGTGGTTCAGAGACAGGCATGGTCCACATAGACGATTCAAATGTTCTGGAGAAAGGTCGTTTGGGACCCGGCGAGATGATAGCGATCAACATGGATGAAGGTCGATTATATAAAGATAGAGAGCTCAAGGACCAGCTTGCAAATCGTCAGGACTATTCATCATGGATCAAGAAAACTGAGCACCTAGAAGATACATTAAGAACCGGCGAAGAGAAGCGCTTTTACAACCGCGATACACTCCTTTTAAGGCAAGCTGCCTATGCACAAACTCTGGAGGATATGGAGCTCATTCTCCATCCTATGGTTGCTGATGCTAAAGAGGCACTAGGATCTATGGGTGATGATACACCTGCCGCTGTTTTGTCAGACCAGTATCGACCCTTACATCATTTTTTCCGCCAAAATTTTAGTCAGGTTACAAACCCTCCTATCGACTCTTTGCGTGAGCGTCGTGTCATGACTTTAGCAACCCGGCTAGGAAATCTGGGTAATATCCTTGATGAGAGCTCTAGGCAGTGCGAGGCTTTTAGGTTGGAGAGCCCGGTTCTAACTAACGGCGAGTATGATAGACTAAAAAAACGACTGAAAGACACCGCGGTCGAAATCGATGCGACATTTGATGTGTCAGTTGGTGAGGACGCTATGCGGTCACGTCTTGATGATATCAAAGCTGAGGCCGAGCGAGCTGTAAGGTCAGGGAAAACCCATATTATGCTCTCAGATTCTGCACAAGATGAGAGCCGCGCAGCCTTGCCCATGATCTTAGCCACTGGTGCTGTCCACACACATTTAATTGCAGCGGGCCTTCGGACCTTTGTCTCACTCAATGTGCGTTCTGGTGAGGCACTCGATACACATTATTTTGCAGTATTAATCGGTGTGGGAGCTTCCACAGTAAATGCATATCTCGCTCAGGAAGCTATAGCTGATCGCATTGATCGGGGTTTAATTGAGTTTGATCTCACATCGGCGATGGAGCGTTATAGAGAGGCGGTCGATCAGGGCCTACTTAAAATAATGTCTAAAATGGGTATCGGTGTTCTCTCCTCATATCGTGGAGGCTATAATTTTGAAGCTGTTGGACTTTCTAGGACTTTGGTGGCTGAATTTTTCCCTGGGGTCCCGTCCAGAATCTCGGGAATTGGCATGGATGGTCTGCAAGAAAAGGTTTTGGCCGCTCACGCGAAGGCTTTTAAAACAACTGCAATTTCATTGCCGGTAGGTGGATTTTATCGTTACCGTCAAGGCGGGGAGCGGCATGCTTGGGATGCTGCTACTATGCATGCACTTCAGTCGGCTTGCCAGACAGGTCAATATCAAATCTACAGAAAATATGCTGATCGCGTAAATGGCGGGGACCCTACTTGGCTACGTGATCTTCTAGATTTTAAACGACCAGATTCGGGCGCTCGGGTTGAGGATGTAGAGTCCATAACGTCTATCCGCAAGCGGCTCGTTACTCCAGGTATGTCTTTGGGCGCCCTGTCGTATGAGGCTCATGGTACTTTGAATGTGGCTATGAATAGAATAGGAGCAAAATCAGTTTCAGGTGAAGGTGGAGAGGATCGAAAGCGGTACACTCCAGATTCAAATGGCGATAATCATAATTCCGCAATCAAGCAGGTGGCTTCTGGCCGGTTTGGGGTCACTGCCGAATACTTGAACCAAGCACGGGAAATTGAGATTAAAATGGCGCAGGGAGCAAAGCCAGGTGAAGGTGGTCAGCTACCTGGTTTCAAGGTAACTGAACAGATCGCAGAACTCCGGCACTCTACACCCGGTGTAACTTTGATTTCACCCCCACCTCATCACGATATTTACTCTATCGAAGATTTAGCGCAGTTAATTTACGATCTTAAGCAAATTAATCCAGAAGCTCGAGTTTGTGTTAAACTAGTAAGCCGAGCTGGAATTGGTACAATTGCTGCAGGGGTAGCAAAAGCCAAGGCTGATGTAATTCTTATTTCTGCAAATTCCGGCGGCACTGGGGCGTCTCCCCAAACTTCAATTAAGTACGCGGGTCTTCCATTTGAGTTAGGCTTATCTGAAGCACATCAGGTGCTTACTTTAAATAGGTTGAGGGAAAATGTGGTGTTGCGAACCGACGGTGGCCTTCGTACGGGACGAGACGTGGTTATAGCAGCAATGCTTGGGGCTGAAGAGTTTGGCATTGGCACAGCTTCACTTGTAGCTTTAGGCTGCATCATGGTCCGGCAATGTCACTCTAATACATGCCCGGTGGGTGTTTGTACGCAAGATCCAAAGCTTCGAGAAATGTTCGCTGGGACTCCAGAAAACGTGGTTAATCTTTTCTCCTTCATTGCGGAGGAGGTTAGAGAGATCTTAGCCGAACTTGGCTTTACAAGATTGGAACAAGTTATTGGTCGGACAGATTTATTAACACAGGTATCCCGTGGGGCGGCAAATCTTGATGATTTGGACCTAAATCCAATTCTTGCTAAAGCTGATTTAAGTAATCGCTCACCCGTTTGTAGCTTGAAAAAAGGCGAGCGAAATGAGGTGCCGGATACTCTTGATGCTCAAATCATTGAAGATGTGAGCCCACTGTTTGATCACGGTGAAAAAATGCAGCTACAATATCAGGTCCATAACACTGATCGAACGGTGGGTGCTCGCTTGTCGTCAAAGATTGTTCGTCAATTTGGAATGACCGGCCTCAAGGATGGTCATGTTATAATTAACTTGAGAGGATCCGCTGGCCAGTCACTTGGGGCGTTTGGCGTTAGAGGGTTGCACTTAAATGTAGTGGGTGATGCTAATGACTATGTGGGCAAAGGACTGTCTGGTGCAACCATAACCGTTCGTCCGCCTCAGAACACAGCGCTCTCTGCGTCAAGTAACCGGCAAACAATTATAGGAAACACCGTACTCTATGGTGCGACCTCTGGTTATTTGTTTGCTGCAGGCCAAGCTGGTGAACGTTTTTGTGTTCGTAATTCTGGTGCCACTGTGGTGGTTGAGGGTTGCGGTTCAAATGGTTGTGAATACATGACCGGGGGCCGTGCTGTCATTCTTGGCCCTGTGGGGGAAAACTTTGCAGCCGGCATGACTGGTGGTATTGCTTATATCTATGACCCTGATGGTCAGTTTTCAAAGCGGGTTAATGATGAGTCCGTAGTTTTTGTGCGGCCACAGGTCCCAGAGTATATCAGTGAGTTGAAAGGGCTGATGGCGCAACACGTCACAGAGACAAGGTCAGCTCATGCAAAAGGCCTCCTGGATCGTTTTGACCGCGAGCTAAAGAACTTTTGGCAAGTCGTCCCAAAGGAAATGGTTCATCGCCTCGAGGTTCCTGCATTCACGGAATCTAAAGCAGCTTAGTCTTTTAATTCTCAATTGGGGCGGTATGGATATTTCATATGGTCGCTGCCCCTCTCGTTAAACGGGTCCTTTATGCCCTCCCATCTGACCCTAACAGTCGGTTTATAAGATTGATTCTTGGAGAGTTAGGCCTTCCATTTAGCCTTAAAAACCCAAGCGTACCTGGCGAAGGCCCTAAGGATATCCCAACTTTGCAGGATGAAAACGGTGCTCTAATCTCCTATGCTGGATGCATCGCGGAATATTTAGATGAATCTTATCCATCTACTCTAATTGGTTCAACGCCGGTTCTCCGAGCGCAGACTAGACAAGTTTGGCGCTATATAGAGGGCCCTGTAAGTGAGCGTATCACTCGACCCTTGCTTTATGAGCGAGTTCATCGCCGGATGAGTGGCTTGGGAACTCCTGATTCTGCCGTCATCCAAAGAGCTAATTCTGCGAAAGGTTATTACTTCAAAGAGCTTGAGCGCCTTATAGATATGGATGTTTGGATTGCAGGCCCGGATTTAACGCTAGCAGACCTTTCCTTAAGTGCTCAGCTCTCTTTGCTCGATTACTTGGACTTAGTAGACTGGACATCTTATCCCACGCTTTCAGATTACTACAGACGCGTAAAATCCCGACCCTCAATGAGAATAATCCTGTCCGATAGGATCGAGGGAATTGAGCCATCAAGTACCTACGCGGACCTAGACTTCTAGGTGTAAAATAACGCACGTGGCGCTTGCTTTATTTGCATTTTTATAAGGATCTATTCTGCTGTGAGCATTTCGAGTGGTGTTACCAGTAGATCCGCTCCGGTGCGAAGTTCATCCCTGATCTCCATTTGTATTTGCTGTTGCACTGCCTCGCGTAGCGCTGGAAGAACGCTCTCATAGTTTTCTGGTTCGGTGCCGCTAAGGTCTTCAAGATAAATGACGTGGTAACCAAACTGAGTTTGGACAGGTTCATTACTGAAGCTGCCCGGATTTAATGAGAACGCCGCTTCTTCGAAAGACGGTACCATTTGCCCAAGTCCAAAGGTTCCCAGTTTTCCTCCACTTGGCCCTGATGGCCCTACAGAAAACTCACGTGCGAGCATTTCAAAACTTGCGCCGGATTCTAATTGCTCAATAATACTCACCGCCTCTAGTTCAGTTTCAACTAAGATGTGACTCGCTGTTGCGACAGGTGCTGGGATAAAGCCTTCTACGTAATCTGAATATGCTAATTGCAATCGAGCTTCATCTAGTCGTGATCCTATTTCTTGCCCGATAAACGCATCAGCGAGAATTGACTTACGTAAGAGCTCTAAAGCCTCAATTAGCTCCGGGGATTGATCAAGGCCGCTGGCTATGGCTGCTTCTGCTGCTAATTCTTGCTCTGCAACAACGCTGGTTAGTATTGGATATGCTTCCACAAGATCTATAGAACTTGTGTCGCCGATAAGCAGAGTGGCGAATTGCATGAGATACTCGAAAGTGTAGACTTCTCCATTAAGGATAAACGCTGTGGCATTAGCGGCGGGCTGCTCGGTTAACGTCTGACGCTCGTTTTGTCCGAAAGAAACATTTGACCCGAAACTCGATAAGACCAGCAGGCTTATATTTATGATATTACGCATAGAATTTACCCTTAATTCTTTAATAGTTTGGAATGGACATACTAATCACGTTTAAACTTGAGTTGTTTCGTCAAGTCCAACCAGGGCATAAGCAAATTCTTTAGCATCGAATGGACGAAGATCATCAGCATCTTCACCAATGCCGACAGCATGAACAGGTAGCCCGAACTCTTGCGCAAGGGCAACGACAACTCCGCCTTTAGCGGTGCCATCTAATTTTGTAACAATAAGACCAGATATTGTTACCATTTCATTGAAAGCTCGAACTTGGGCGAGTGCATTTTGTCCAATGGTCGCATCAAGGACCAGAATCACGTGATGGGGAGCAGCTGAGTCAACTTTTTTAATAACCCGCATCATTTTTGCGAGTTCCTCCATCAATTCTTGGCGATTGTGAAGCCTCCCTGCAGTATCAACCAATAGTAAGTCTTGGCCAAGTGATTGTGCTTTTTCCATTGCTTCATAGGCTAATCCAGACGGATCCGAATTGGCTTCTGCTTCAATGACTAGGGAATCAGTACGCTGACCCCAAATTTTAAGCTGCTCTGCAGCTGCTGCACGAAAGGTGTCACCTGCGGCGAGCATTATGGATTTTCCAGCTGCTCTTTGTTTTTGCGCTATTTTCCCAATAGTAGTGGTTTTGCCGGAGCCGTTGACTCCAACAAATAAGATGCATTCAGGTTTGAGCTCATTTTGTAATTGCAGGGGCTGGGTTACCGGCGTCAAAAGCTCGATAATTTGGCCGGCTAACACCTCTTTTATCTCCTGTTCACTAACCTCTTTTCCAAACCTACTCTTGGCTAAGTTCGCAGTCAGTTTCCCGGCTAATTTTGCGCCGAGATCTGCACTGATGAGCAGCTCTTCTAACTCTTCTAAAGTCTCATCATCCAGAACTCGCTTTTTGAAGATAGCTGAGATACCAGTAGAAATTTGGCTAGAAGATTTAGCAAGACCTTTGCGAAGTCTAGCAAGCCAGGTTTTAGTCTTACTAGCAGGGGTCGCTATCGAAGTATCATTAACATCAATGACTTCTTTGCGTTGGATGTTAGAGCTCTCTGGACCTTGCGCGGACTCGTCAGAAGCATCCCTGTCCTGCTTATCTGATTCTGGGTCTTTCTTTTTTTGTGCACCAAAGCGCCAACGCATCATTGAACTTCCTCCGCAATCAATTGATTACCTTGAACATGAGAAGCTATGACGCTTACAATTGTCCCTTGTGCAGCATCCAGCTTATATGGCGCAAAGTCTTCTCCACGGCCAATACCATCTGCTTCCATAAGAATATTTGCCTTCTTTCCAACATGGCTTTCTAGGAAAGTTTGATGAGCTTCTTCAGCGGCAAGTCGAAGTCTCGCGGCGCGCTCCTTTCGGAGCAGTTTATCTACTTGAGGCATCCTAGCAGCGGGAGTTCCTTCTCGCTCTGAGTATGGAAAAACGTGAACATAAGAGAGATCGCAGTCCGAAATTAGGTCCAAGCTTCTTTGGAACATTTCTTCCGTTTCAGTGGGAAAACCAGCAATTATGTCTGCTCCAAAAGCAATGTCCGGTCTTAAAATGCGAAGCTCTTTACACAGCTCTACCGCCTCATCTCTGCTGTGACGCCGCTTCATGCGTTTAAGTGTTAAATTATCGCCTGACTGCAGACTTAGATGAAGATGAGGCATAAGTCTTGGTTCATCAGCGATAAGGCGCCGTAAGTCATTATCAATTTCTATACAATCGATCGAAGATAGGCGAAGTCTAGGTAAATTTGGTACCTGGGCAAGCAGCCGACGTACCATTTGGCCTAGAGTCGGCTTGCCCGGCAGGTCTGGGCCATAAGAGGTTAGGTCAACGCCGGTGAGCACAACCTCTAGCGTACCACTTTCAACAAGTTCTCTGACTTGCATCACTACATCACCAATCGGCACAGATCGAGAGTTTCCCCTGCCGTATGGTATAATGCAGAACGTGCATCTGTGATCACAACCCTGTTGAACTTGAACGAAGGCGCGTGTTCGATCTCCATATGACCCAAGAAGGTGCGGTGCTGTTTCTTTGACAGTGAAAATGTCACCAACAGAAACTTGAGGGTGGTTTGCTGTTGGATCCCAGGTTTCTGGGCGGAGTTTCTCCTCGTTTCCAACTACGCGGGTAACTTCAGTCATATTAGCATATGCGCTTGGATTAATCTGAGCAGCGCACCCGGTAACTATTATTTCTGCAGAAGGGTGTTCGCGTGCGGCTCTGCGAATAGCTTGCCGGTTTTGGCGCTCTGCCTCCGCCGTTACAGCGCACGTGTTAATTACTACCCGTTCCCGAGATTGTTTTGTTACGAGCCTTTCAACTAAATCACCTTCATACGCATTTAGCCGGCAACCCATATTAATAACGTGAGATGACATTTTAGAGATCAAAGCGACCCTCGAAGCTTAATGTGTGGGGTCCTTGCATGAGTACGTGACCATCTTTTTCTCGCCATGTAATTTCTAGTTTACCGCCATCCATACGCACCGTTACAGATCTGTCGCAGCCTCCTACTACCATCGCCGCAACTGCGCCCGCACAGGCGCCAGAACCACTGGCCGACGTTAGCCCTGAGCCTCTTTCCCAGACTCGCTGTCGTATGTTTGATTTGTCCAAAATTTCAACGAAATGTACATTTGTACGATCCACGAATTGCGCGTCTTTTTCTACTTTTGGACCGACCGTGGAGATCAGATCGAGTTTTTCCGTTAAGAAAACACAATGGGGATTTCCAATGCTTAATACTACCGCAGGGCTTGGGCCTTCCTCAACTGCGCGGCACGGATCAATGATGGTGATCGGCCCCATATCTACCTGAAACTGGCTATTGACTCTTTTTGTCTTGAGGATGCCGGCAATCGTTTCAATTGTGGGCGCGACTCCTACCTCTTTATGCATTAAACTTGCCACGCAGCGGGTTGCATTCCCACAGGCTTCTGCTTCGCTTCCATCCGCGTTATATATTCTCATGAAAACGCTAGCATGATCAGAGTTCTCTAGAACGATCACTTGATCGCAGCCTATTCCCTGCCGTCGATCCGAGATGCTCTTTGTTTGATCGGGATTGGGTATAAATGCCCTTTTACGACCGTCTATAACGACAAAATCGTTTCCTAAGCCATGCATTTTGTAGAAGTTACGAGCCGTCACAGTTTTTCTCAAAGGTAGGTTTCCTGGAGCTGGCTTACATAGTTACTAAATTAGAATCATTAAAGAAGTTGTTGATCCACTAAATTGTGTTCGTCCGATCCGCCTTGCTAATAAAGCTTTAGATTGGGAGGAGTTAATAGCTAGTGCTATTGTGATACGGGCTGAGTTGGCGTGACAACAGCATATTAAAATCAAAAAAATGAGGTTTTGATCACACATCCAGCATTTTTTGCAAAAGCTCTATAACCGCCTTGCTGTTTTAGTTGTTGTGGACTCAAGATAGGGCGTTGCTGAGATAGAGACCATTTAGGCATGTTTAGGAGACGCCATGAACGTTCACGAGTACCAGGCCAAAGCGCTTTTGCGCGAATTCGGCCTTGCGACACCCAAAGGGGGCGTGGCTTTTTCCGTTAAAGAGGCAACTCAAGTTGCTGAGAACCTTAGTGGTTCCATTTTTGTAGTAAAAAGCCAAATCCATGCGGGTGGCCGTGGCGCTGGTCATTTCAAA
>Ga0213865_10002759_pt1 | contig 10989 bp, 10 predicted proteins | sample PICome_6_FD_160100 | JGI IMG/M metagenome (GOLD analysis project Ga0213865, IMG submission 160100) | Coastal seawater microbial communities near Pivers Island, North Carolina, United States - PICO282 | ecosystem: Environmental > Aquatic > Marine > Coastal | place: USA: North Carolina...
AGGTAAAACTAAAAATTTTTAAAAAAAAAAGTTTATAAGTTTTTTTTTAAAATTTTGTTTTTTTCTGAGCTAAATTATTTAAGGTCTACACCCTACATCCCCTACATCATTTTATTTTATTATCATAAATAGTGTAAAAAAGAAGAACGAACAAATAGCATTCCTCTAGGTAAATCAACCCTACACCACCCTACACCACCCTACACCACCCTACACCCTTATTTTTATTTTAATAGTTTATAAACTAAAAAAGTTAATTTAAAAGTATATTTAGTTGTATAATACAAAAATAATATTGTATAGTACAGAGAATTAAACATTTTATATATAATATATTTATATTATATATGAAATTACAAATAATTCGATATTTTAATAACGATATGATTGTTTTTGAAAAAAGTGATAGAAAAAATAAAAAATATAAAGCAAGTGTTATTACTAGTGATGGTAAAAAAATCGTTAGTCATTTTGGAGATAAGAGATATAAGCATTTTTTTGATAAAATTGGAGTATTTGAAAAATTAAACCATAATGATAAAAATAGAAGGGATAATTATTTAAAACGAGCAAAAAATATTAAAAATAAAAAAGGGGAATTAACTGCTAATAAAAAGTATAGTCCTAATTGGTTTGCTATTAATTTTTTATGGTAGATTCTGATGACTTTAATAATTTATTAATTATTGTTGTTTGCTTTTTAACCTTTGCTTCTAATTTTGTATTGCGTTTCTCAATCTCATATAATCGCTGTTGTATTAAATCTAATATAGTATTAGCATTATCACTCTCGTCATCACTATTATGTTGAGGTTGTTTTTCTACATTTTCTAATTTATTCTCTAATTCATTTATTCTAATCAATAACTCATCATTAGCATTTAATAAGTTATTATTTACATCTTGTAATTTATTTAATGCTACTTTATTATTATAATTATTTTCATTTAATCTCTCTTCTAATATAATTATTTTCTCAATATTACAATCACAATTACAATCTATTTCACCTAATACTGGTAATGCTGGTCCCTTTTCTACTTCTTTAATAATTACTCCACTACAATCTAACTGATTAAATTTATTATCTAATTGTTGAACTGCTTTAATTAATGGAGAGATTAATTCTGTATAATTAATAAATTCAAATTTATTAGGTCTTAATCCCCAAGCACTATATTTATCAGTTTGTAATACATCTTTTAATTCTTGCGAAATAAGACCAAAATGACACCTACCATTAGTATTAGATTTATATTGGTATTCTACTGGATTTAACTGGTTAATAAAATCTAAGCCATATTTTAATGGTGTAATATTCTGTTTTAATCTTTTATCTGAGGTGACGCTAACATTATTTACATAAAGATTGTTTGTAAATGTATTTCTAAACCAATACTCGCCTGTTGGATTACTTGCTGTCGGTAGAGCATCTTGTCCTAAATCTACTTGAGAGCTTGCTATCGGTAAAGCAGGCTTTAACGTTTTATATAATGTTATAAATGATAAAGAACTTGTATTAGTGCTTAATACATCAGCATACATAGAATTTACATAAGCACTACCAAAATAACTTGAAGAAGTGCCTATACCACCAAAACCAGATGTATTAGGAAGAATATTTATTGTTGTTAAATTTCTTGTGTATGTATGAGTAAACTCATTGCTCGTGCTACCGATATTGTAAGTATTGTGTGCTAGCGGTTCTATATGTTGTGTTTTTAATTTATCGTTTTCTATTGTTAATAATTTTGTTCCACCTGTGCCCGGGTCTAATGCTGTGTTAGAATGACTACCTCCTTTATAGAAAGCATAATTTAAATCACTACGAAAATATAAGGTGCTCCCTTGAACCCCTTGTGAGTAATTATTTCCAAAAAATTCAATTTTTTTGCTTGTCGTACCATCAAATAGTATTTGTTCTAAATAAAGGTTCGCATAGCGATTTGTAGGAGTTCCTATATTGTAAGTAGTGGTTATTTGTGGTAGAATATTACAAGTATTTAATGTAGTAGTATGCCCTGTCTCTCCTATATTTACATTGTTATTAGCTGTATCGAACTCTAAAAAGCTTGTAGTCAGTCCATTTTGGGTAAATCTCGTTTTCTTACCCGCGACTATTTGGAATAAATATGTATTTGCTAATGAATAACCAGTTCCGTCTAAAAATCTTAATAATTGTACCCCAGCGGAAGTACCCAAAGATATATAACCACCATCTATTATAGAGTAATTACTGCTGTTATTTGTAGTAGAATAAACATTATTAAACCTTGTTGATGATGAGCCTATATTGTAAGTAGTGTGTGCTATGGGTTCAATATTGTTTGTCTGTGTTGTAATAGGGTTTGTTGTACCACCTACAATAAAAGTTTTATTTGGATATGCGGATGTAATTTGTAAACTATAATCGCTTTCAAGTCGTATATCGTTCATATTATTATCACTAAACCCCATATACATAGTTCTTGCCCCAAGTGCTTTGTGAAAAGATATATAACCCGTATTATTCACACCACCTTGTGCCATAGTTAAATAACCTTGACCGGAGACGGCATTTGTAAATGTGTTCGCATATACATTATTCCAGTTGTAATTAATCGCACCTATATCGTGTGTGCCAGAGGCAATAAGATTTGTGTAAAAATCAATATTCCCCCCAATTGCTATTTTTAAACTACCATCAAGCGGTCTATATAATTTTAAATTATCACCATTACTCGATAACACATTAGCATCATTTTTAGTTATATTTACTCCATTATTTGCTTCAATATATAACTCGCCTGTTTCAGCATCAATCTTAGAATTATTGCCAAGCAATTTAAATCTCATAGTATTATTCCCATTTTGAATTTTAAGATCATTATAGCTCGTGATATCGTTATCATTAATCTTTAATCTTAAATTACCACTTGTCGGTGTTCCTCCATTTAAGCCAGTGTGGAAGTTTATTTCATTAGCACCATCAGCGAGAAATGTAATGCTTTCTTCTGTATTTTTTAAAAGACTTGTTGCGAGAGCATTAGCATCTGTGGTATTTATTAGAGAAGCACCATAAGTAGATATTGGTTTAGCAGTTGCTTCATTAAATTCATTTATGCTTACAATAACATTTTGGTCTATATTTAATTTATTTATATTCCTAATTCTTTTTGGCAAAGTCGTGTCATTATTAAATACATTAGGCATTATTATTTATATATAATTGATATATTAAAAATATTACTAAATTATATTTTCATTATTTTTTTTAATAATGCTTTATTATTATTCCCTGCCATAGCACTACCACGATATAAAATTCTTTTTTGTTTTTTAGATATACCATTACCATCAAATTCACTTTCACTTTCACTTGAAGCAATAATTCCACGCCTTGCTTCTAATGCTCTTTTTAAAACATCACTTTGAGTTAATGGTGGTGCTGATGATGCTTTTTTCATTTTTGGTTTTGGTGTTGATTTTTTTAAACGGCGTTTTGATTTTGTTAATGCTTCTAATGAAACTCCTTTTCTTTTTGGTGGAGCACCTGCAACTGGGACTGCGATTGGTTCTTCTTCTGCTACTGCTACTGGTTTTTTTAGTTCTTCAAATCTTCCTTCAAGTTTTTTTTCAGTTTTTTTATTTTTTAAATATTGTTTTATTTCTTCTGATGTTTTATTTTGTAAATCTTCTAATAGAGTTGTTAATTGCTTTTTGTTTAATGTTTGTTTTAATGATAAAGTTTCGGTTTCTTTTGCTAGGTCTCCATATTTAGTTTGGAATGTTTCTTTTAATTCTTTTATTGTTGATTTACTTAATGGTTTACCTTTTTCTTCAACTGGTTCTGCTTTTGGTTTTGCCTCTCTTTTTAAAACTGGTCTTGCTGGTGCTGCTACTGGTGGTGCTGCTACTGGTGGTGCTGGTGCTGGTGGTGCTGCTACTGGTGGTACTGCCACTGGTAGTTCATCACTATATACTTTAGCTCCTTCTTTTGATAAATCAAATTGTAATTCAATATCTTTTTGCTTTTTTAATTCATCTACCGCATCTTGTTTAGCTTTAACAATTTGTATCTGTTGTTGTAGAACCTCTTGTTGTTGCCCACTTCTGATTTGATTTACTAATTTATATTTTTGTCTATTTAACTCGAATTGAGCTTTCTGTATTTTATAGAACTCAGGGTCTTTCACATTAAAATAGGGATGCGGCACTAAATTAGTTCTTATCATTATATTTATATAATTATAATATATTTTAATTATATATAATTATATAATGGATTTAATTAAAATTGAGAATATAGATGAATTAATTAAAGATAAAAAATCAAATATTAAACAAAAACACCCATTAGCACCTATACACCCATCTAGAAGTGTTATAACTGGAAGTAGTGGAGGCGGTAAAACGAATTTTCTTGTTAATTTAATTATAAAATGTTTGTATTTTGATAGAATTTATATGTATAGCAAGCACTTACATCAGCCTAAATATGATTTTCTTTATAATTATTTATTAAATTTAGAAGATAGTTGTAAAAAAGCTGGTATGAAAAAATGTAATATTGTTATGGCTTGGGAGGATAATTTAGAAAAATTAGTCAATAATGATGATTTAGATAAAAAATATGCTAATTTAATAGTGCTAGATGATTTCCCCATCCCAACAAAATCTCAAAAATTAAAAATAGCAAAGTTATATTGTAGTTGTAGGCACAAAAATACCAGCATTATAACTCTGTCTCAAATGTATTTTCAATTAGAGCGTAATGTTAGATTGAATTTATCTTATGCTTTTATTGGTAATAATTCTAATAAACGTGAACTATCATTATTAACAAGTGAAATGGCGTGTGATTTAAATAGTGAAAGATTTAAAAAAATGTATAATATGATACATAGTGAAAAATATAATATGCTGATGATTGATAATGAGACTAAGGATAGCAGACTTAAATATAGAAAAAATCTAGACCAGCCGATAAATACAGATTATTTATAAATATATACCGATAATGACTTAAATATATTTTTAGAAAAATATTATACAAAAAAATCTCTCTTAAAATGAATAGTAAAGTAAATAAAACAGAAAACATTAAAGAATATAATAAAAAATATATGTCTGACAGATATAAAAATAATCCTCTAAAATGTAAATTAGAGCGAAATACTAATCGATTGAAAAAAAATAATAATGATTTAGATTCTGAATTATGTAATATTTATAAATATTACTTATCTAATGTTGTAAAAATTACAAAATTATATAACCAATTACCTAGTGATATTAAATCTACATTAATCGATAATATTAATAATTATGATTTTAATAATATTAATCTTAAAATTTAAAGTTATATTGACTTAAAGATAAAATTGATTTATAATATAAATTAAAATCATAAATAAAAATGAGTAATATGAAATTAATAAATATTAATGAAATGGAATGTATTTTAAAATATTGTGATGGAGGTGCTCCTACAAAATATATGAAAGAAAATAATTATGTATATCTAATAAAAATTAGATATGATTTAACTGATTTTGATAATATTAATAAAAATATTGGATTTATATTAGAAAAATGGACTAAAAATTCTAATAAAAAAAAAAAAGATGTTGAAGATGTAAATAAATATGAATTTAATAAAATTATGGATTATAATAATGAAGGTGGATTATACGAAAAATGCGGTTTATTTTGTATATATACAAAAATAAGTGATTCTAATAATATAGTTGATTATATTTATAATTTTATGATTAATAATGTTAATAAAAAAACAAAAAAAACAACATTTAAAAGTAATTCTACATCTATTAATTCTTGTAATATTATTATTAAAAATAGAAATAAATTATGTTATACTGGTGATAATGGAACAGATATTAAATATAAAATTAATATTTTATCATTAGGTCGATATAATGATAAATTAGGAACTACTCATAAAATATTATGTAAATTAAAAATAAATCATTATTTATTTTGTGAAGACCACGAATATATCAATTATAATAATTGGATAAATAAAGATTATTGTAAATTAATTAATTGTAATCATAATTATTCTATTGATTTAAATGAAGGAGGACAACATATTAGAAATTATATTATTGATTATTGGAAAAATAAAAATGAAAATTTTATTTGGATGCTAGATGATAATATTATTGAATGGGTTAGATATAATAATGGATATAAATATACTATAAATTCTAAAGAAATTTTTACGAGTGTAGAACATTTTATAAATCATTACGATAATATTGGTATATGTAGCCATAATTTTGAGAGTCTTGTAAATGAAAAAGGAATACGAAAATGTTTAGTTAAAAATGAAAAAAATTTTAGTAGTCTATTAATTAATCTTAACACTAATATTTATTTTAGATTTAAATATAATGAGGATCATATATTCAGCATTGATAATATAATGAATGGTTATCAATCAATATGTTTCAATCATATTCAATATAAGAAAAAGGATAGTGGCACTCAAAAAGGAGGAAATGAAAATATTTATAATTCGAGTGGTAATCAAGAGGGATATAATAAAAAATGCTTTGAAACAATAGATTTATTAAATAAAGATATAAAAAATGGAATTATAATTTTAAAAAATGATAAATTATATAGTACTAATAAAAAATTAAAAAAAGGTATTATCATTAAACATTTAAAAATTGATTATAGATCATTAATTAATTATGATTTAGAATTAAATAAAATAAAACCTATGACTAATTTTAATTCTAATATGATTTTAAAGTAATATTAGTGTTAAAATAACTTAAATAAAAATATAATAATAATGTAATGAGAAATTTTGTAGTTTATAAATTAGAAATATGTGATCATAAATATGTAGGTAGTACCTCGAATTATTTAAAAAGATTGAGCAATCATAAATCAAATACTAAATTAAACAGACATAATAATAAATTATATAAAAAAATAAGAGAATTAGGTGGTTGGGATAATGTAAATAAACAAATTATAGATTGTTATGAGAGTAGTGATAGCAATTTAAAAAATGAAATTGAAAATTATTATATTAAATTTTTTAATTGTAATTTAAATACTTATTCAACTATATATGATAAACAAAAAGAACTAAGATCAAAAAGTAAATATAGAAATAAAAATAGACATTTTATTAATCAAAAATTTAAGTGTGAATGTGGAGGTAATTATACACGAACAAATAAAGCGCGACATATAAAATCTATAAAACATCAAAAACTTATTAATATTTAGTATATTTTAACTTAAATATTTTATTATATTATATATATAGTAATATAATAAGATGTCAACTAATTATGAAATATTTATTGAATATTTAGATGTAGAAAGTGGATTATCTAAAAAAACAATTGATAATCATAAAAGAAATTTAATTAAATTGAGAGATTTAGAATTATTAAATGAAAATCAAGAAATAATTTTAAATAAAATAGAAAATTTAAAAAATTTAACATTATCTCAAAAATTACAATATTATTCAACAATTAGTAAATTTTTAAAATTATTTAATAAACCTAATGATAAGATATTAGAAAAAATGAAAATGGTAAATAATCAATTAAATAAAAGTTATAAAGAGAGAAATAAAGAGAAAAAGTATCCATATAATATGAAACAAATAAATAAACAAATTAATCAATTTTATACTGATAAAAAGTATAAAAATTACATTATTAGTTATCTAACAAAAACATATAATACTAGAAATAAAGATTTAGATATTGCTATAACTGATAATATCAAAAATATAGATAATAAATTAGATAAAAATTGGTTAATTTTAAAAAAAAATAGTGCTTTATATTTAAGAAATATATACAAAACCTCAACAACATACGGAAAAAAACAGCATATTATACGAAATAAAAAATTCGTTTCATCATTATCATCATATTATAATAATAATTTAGATAATGATAAATCTAGTGTATATATGTTTAGTAATTGGAAAAATTCTACTCGTGATATAAAAAAATTATTACCTTTTAATTTATCTACCGCTGATTTGTTAAAGATAAATTTACTAGAAAACAATACATTAAACGCAGCAACGAAAATAGGTAAAAAAAGGGGAACAGCTGTATCTACACTACAAAATAATTACAATCTAAATGTTTAAAATCCAGTATTATATGAATTGATTAAATCAATATCAATTTTAGTTTCAATTGATTTTATTTTTATTACTGATTTTTTTTCTTCAATTTCTACATCACTATCACTTTCAATATCACTATCAGATTTTAAATTATCTAATTTTAATTCATTTTTTAAAATACTAATATTAATTAATTTAGAAGTCTGTATTTTATTTCGTTGTGTTTTAATACCTTTATATTTTAATCTACCTAATCTACAACAAAATTTATTATAATTACATTCATAATTAAATTTATACATATTAATAAATTTATTAAAATCTAAAAATAATGATTTATTAGTGACTAAAATATTATCATCATTATAATAATTCTCTCTTACATAATGTTCTAACCACATATCAATAGGACTTTTACTTAGTTCAGATAAATTTTCTTGATATTCTGTAATAGGTTTTTTTAATTGAATAAAATATTTTAGATTAGGTATTGATTTAAAATATTCAAATGTAGTTTTAACCACATTATCATCATTTATTAATTTATTAATTTTATCAAAATAATCATAATCACATCTTTTTTCATCACTACAATTAATAAACCATTTTCTTCTATCTGTTTTATGTGTATTTATAGGTTCTTGATTATTAGTTGTAATAATAAATCGATGGGAGGAACTTACAACAAATGGGTCTTTACCCTTAGGATTTATACTTATAGTATCATCAGTGATTAATTGTTTAAAATGATTATCACAACCCATACTTTCTTTTTTAGATAACTCATTTAAAATAATGATATAACTATTAATCATTAAACTATTGAAACTACCCCACACATCACGACTAGGAGTTGTAGTTTCTAATATTTTTTCTTTTCCTAACATTCTTCTCAATAATTTAATAAATGTACCTTTACCACTTCCTTCATCACTTATAAATATAGGAACATTCGTTTTAATATAGGGATATTGAATAGATTGACCCACCCATTTAATAAAATAATCATATACCTCTGTATTATGATTACATAAAATTTTAATATGATTTAATAAAAAATTTAATCCATCTTTATTTTCAATATAATTATCATATTTAGGTTTATCAAATTCAAATGGTTTCCATAAATTATATACATTATCAGGGACAACATTAGGGGGTACTATAATATCCATATAATCATATTTTTTTATATTTTCATCATCAACCCAAAATTTTACAAATGATTCAACTTCCAAATCACCATTATTTTTTTCATAATGAAATTTAATATGATTAAACGAAGTAAATAACTGCTCTTTTTTATGTAATATTTCATTTCCATTACTATCTACCCAAACATATATACTATTTTTTAAAACTAAAAAATGGTTTTTTTCAAATTCATTTTTAACATATTTATAAGACATTTTATCAATATTATCATTATCATTATCATTATCAACATCAGTAGGATTATAAATAATATCACTAACAATAGGTTTAATTTTAAACTTCATATTCAAATTCTCCCATTTATTATTTATATATTCCATAATTTCATTAATATAATTATTTTTACCTTCTACCATAACACCATCAAACATAACACTAGTAATTTTAATATCATTTTTATTAAAAATATGGAGCATATCTTGTAATATTTCATTTTCGTATTTACATAATAGTCTACTCATAAATGAACCATTAAAATTATATAATCTATTCTGTGGAACATCATTTTTAATATCATTATATTGTTCCATTTCATAAAAAAATTTTTGTAAATTTTTAATCTCTAAATCTAGCGACTTAACAAATCCAGTTAATTTTTTATTTACTTTATCATCACATATAGATTTACAAATAGATTGTTTTATTTCTACACCAAAATCAATTAATATTTCATCTCTATTATCTACATAATATTTTAAATTAACAAAATCAGAATTATTAATTTTATGTTTATTACATAAATATAGTAGAATAGTTGGATGACAATTAACCATATCATAATCGGTGTTTTCACTAAATAAAAATCCTCTAATATTTTTTGGAATTTGTTGAACTGATGTCCCACTATATAGTCTACCATATTGTTTATTTAATGTATATTTATAGAAATTTTTATATGACCCACCCCCTTTATATAGTCGATTTAAATAATTATTTATTTTTTTTAAATTATCTTTTTTATTTTTATCAATATTAGTGTAAGATAATAATTCTTTTTTATCCATATTTAATAAAAATTCTAATTTTTTAACATCAACATTTTCAATAAATTCCATAATATATATATTATATTATAATATACTATAATTATTCTTTTAAGTCATTATTACTATAATATAATTTATTTTTTGTTTAGTTTTAAACTACAAATAATTTTATCAGAATCATTTCTCTCTAAACTAATATTATCAACCAGATTCATCATATAATTAAAATTAGAATTTTTACAATTGATATAATTATTTTTAGTCATTTTATTTTTCATTTTATCCATAATTTTTAGTTTTTGAGTTGTAGATACTTTCTCTTTAATATTAAGTTTTCTAATAATATGACTTTCGTTTTTAGAGTGTTTAAAATATTCTTTTCTAGTCATATTCTTAAAATCATTATTATAATCATTAGAACAATAGGAACAGGTGTATAATTTAACCATTTTGTTGTTGTTATTGTTGTTATTATTTTAATTTATTAATATTAAATAGAGAGAATATATCAAATCAATTTTTTAAAAAATTCTCTCTATTTATAAATTTTATACTTGATTAATTTAAAAAAAATAAAAAAAATGTTTCCTCCAATTGAATATTAATTTAGTGTAAAAAAATGGTGTGTATATGTAGACTATATATTGTGTAAAAATGCCTCTCTCTGTT
>Ga0213865_10002760_pt1 | contig 10981 bp, 10 predicted proteins | sample PICome_6_FD_160100 | JGI IMG/M metagenome (GOLD analysis project Ga0213865, IMG submission 160100) | Coastal seawater microbial communities near Pivers Island, North Carolina, United States - PICO282 | ecosystem: Environmental > Aquatic > Marine > Coastal | place: USA: North Carolina...
TTAACAGCACCATTGGCAGCTCGGTTTGATTATTCAACACTGTTCTACATCGCAGCATTGCTCGAAACCGTAGTCATCCTTGGTGCAATGTTCATTGATCCAGAGGAAACAAGACGAGAAATGACCAAGTGACTTTCCGAACATTATTGTTCGGATTCCAGACAACCATAAACGCGACGGCCGGCTCTATGATCCTGCCACCAAGTGAGTTTATCTGCTAAGTGTCGTGGAATAAAGAAACCAATTTTTCTTGGTGTCAGTCCGTGGTTGCGCATTGTTCGATCGTGAGATAAATTCGCCACAATCGATTGTGCGGAACATCCATGGTTTGCTGTTACAAAACGCATGATTTCTTCTTTCAGCCGTTCGAAACGTGCTTTTTTCTGGGAGCCTTTACCTGTTTTCCGAGGAGACATAAACGAGATTCTCAACGTCTATGCTTATCAAACAAATGGGGGTTTTCCCTATTCCATGGTTACCGGTTGTACGGTTTTCCAGTTCGCCGTAGCGAGTTTCTTCGCTTTTCCGTCAGCGATGATTGGGGCGATTTTGTTGAGACGGCCGTGCATTCCATGAACTTGGAATTTAACTCGTAGTTCAGCAGTCAAGGATGCTTCAAGTGCTTGCATCTGTTCATCATCGAGTTCGACGCTTGCAAGTGCTTCACCGGATGAAATTGACGAAATCGTAATTGTTTTGTCTTTGCAGGAAAGTGATGGCCTGAAGTCCATATCGTCTGGATGGTTCATCCATACAGATAGGTCAAGCGAGAGAGTATCGCGAATATTGACTCGACTGATTTCGACTGATTCAACCATGCCACTCATTCCTTCCCAATCATCGGCCATTCAAACCCTTTTCGTCGAACCTTACTCAAATGCAATCTCAGTAATGACCGGTTCATGGATGACAATTCGTAATGTCAGAGTCCAATCGTTCCCTGGATCTGGGTCCGGAAGAAATTCAATTGTTGAATCTGGATTGGTCTGTAACGCTCTTACGAAGAGCGCCCATTCATCTTGCCCGAAATTTTGCCCGGGGCGATTGAGGAGCATCTGCAGTACCATCTCCTCTGAATCAGCTTCGATAATTTCATCCAGTCCTTTGGAATTGAGATCGTTTGCTGTTATTGTCGCTTTTGCGTTTTCAGATTGTGTAATGTTTCCACCCTCAGTTTCGGCTTCTTCATTGAAGCCATCACTTGGGATTGAAATGCCGAGTGAAAAGTTGTCGTACGGTTGGATAACATCGTTTTCGAGTTCGAGAATAGCCTCGAAGGAAAGGATACGGCCTTGTTGTCCTGGCAGAATCTGTTCGCTCCATTCCTCACCCTCATCGAGGTATTCTGACCAAGATTGCTCAATCACTTTCTCTTTCCATTCAATGTTAAATTGGCGAGATGAAACATTGATTTCGAACACCTCGGTGACCATGCCACCTTGACCGTCGTCAATGGTTAATGAGCCAACATACAACCCACTTGTGTTGGTAGGAAGCAATGTTTGAGCATCGGTAGCATCCACATCGTTTCGTCCATCGCCATCACCGTCTGAGTCAACACCCCAATCCAAATCCCAAAGATAAGTGAGTTCAGCACCTTCTGGGTCGGTGGAGGAAGATGCATCAAGCAGAATTGCGTCACCTGCACGTGGGTTCTCTGGGTAATTGAGTTCAATCGTTGGCACTCCGTTCACGATGATCACGGTGAAGGTTTCGTCGGTTCCACCTTGGTCGTTCTCCACTTCCAATGAAACCGTGTAAGCTCCGAAGACATCGTAAACATGTGATGTAAAACCTGTTACTGTTTCTGAGGTTTCACCATCGCCGAAATCCCATCGATATGCCGTTATTATTCCTTCAATGGCATCGGATTCACGCCCATCAAGGGTGACCATTTCACCCTCTTGGATAAGTAAGGGGTACGCCTCTAGGGTCGCCCTCGGTTCTGTCGTCGTATCAAGGACTCCGAGACATCCTGTAAGCGAAATGGTTAGCATCACTGCAGAGAGAAACAGACCCCGAAGGCGTAACGTTTTCTCTTGCATACCATCTCCTCAGTCTCGTCCTATATCTAACCATGTTGTTGTTCTGGGCTTATATTCTTGAATTCGTTGATTGATTATTCATCCCCATCAAAGGTCACCTCTTTGGAAACATCTCCTTCAATAGTCGCTGATTCCAAGTGATTTCCAATCTCTTCAATAGAGTCGTGTTCAACAACATTCTTCTCTGAAAAACTGACCATCTCATCATCTGACAAAACATCATCTGGAGTTGCATCGTTTTCATCATAATCGGGCGCAGGTTGAACGGCCATTTCCTCTGGTTGCTCTTCATCGGCACCAAGTATGGATTCAATGGCCGTGACATCTTGTTCGATGTCTCTGCCGTATTGATCCTTCAGTGTCGCAAGCATTGGGTCAATCTGATCTTCGACCTGATTCGCCTGGGTATCGTTTGAACGCTTCTGAAAAAAACGTTTGAAGAAACCCATAATGACAGGTAGGGGGGACTGTTCTTTAATCCCAGTGGCAGATTTTCAATCGACAGCATGGTTCAAGCGATAGTTCTTGAATTCCACTTGACTAGGCTTGGTTATGGAACTACTTGAAGGCGAACGAGTTCTCGCTTTCGACTTAGAAACCACAGGAATTAGTACATCTCGTGATCGTATTGTACAACTTGCATTAATCGGATCTGATGAGGATGGTTCTGAGATCTCCTATGATCAATTGGTGAATCCACGCCGTTCTATTCCTTACGAATCACAACGGATTCATGGCATATCGGATGCGGATGTGCGAGGGCAGCCTGATTTTTCTGGAATCGCTGACAAGGTATACGAATTGATCAATGGTTCCGTTCTTATCGGTCACAATGTTCGACAATTTGATTTGCCTATGTTACGAAATGAATTTTTCAGAATCGGCGCACTACCTCCCGAGCCAAAAGCAATACTCGATACATTAGAGATGGTCCGTCGATTGAAACTTCCACGCCCTCACCGATTGGGTGCTCAATGCAATCGGCATGGAATCTCACTTGAGAATGCTCACACTGCATCTGCAGACGCTGCGGCATCTCTCCTCCTGTTGTGGAAATTGGCTCTCGACCATCCTAGCTATTTTCGTAAATCGCTTCAAGAAGTTGAACAATGGTGTGCCACTGGTTCAACTGCCAAGGCTCAATCCGACCTCGGACCACAACTTGATGATTTGGAACTTGTCGATCCAAACGGTATGGTTCGACGTGATGGAGCCCATATGGTCTTGGCAGTTGGGCGACACCGCGGTCGTCATTTGGAAGAGTTGAATCAAATGGACCCTGGGTATCTGAATTGGTTACTTTCGCCCAATGGTATTGAAGACGCAACCGCAATTGAACAGATCAAGGCATACCTGAATCGGGAATAGGTGACCACGGTAAAACATCACACCAAGGACCAACTCTCCAAACCTCACGATTCATCATTGCACTACCGAGGAACAGTGGGCCTTGGTGGCCAGCATCCAAGAGAGTTTCAAGAACTTCTTTTCCACGTCCATCGAAGGTTACTGTTCGCATTTGACCAGTTGGTTCAACTCCACCAGATGTGTCGAGAGGGATGCATTCCTCCACCGTTGCAGTTGATTTCCCTTCGTCGTACTGATGAAGGATGACGACTCCATCTGCAAAATCTCCCTTGTGGAGCGATTTGTTCTCGTGACGCCAATTCCACCAATATGGGCACCATGCCTTCCAGTCGCAGAAACCACCACAGGACGATTGGCCAGGTGTTGGATCGAGTGGAATTTCTGAAGGTTGAGTAGCATTCCATGCTTCGTATGCGGCTTCGAGAACGTTCTCTCCAATCGCATCCCATTTTGAGGACGTATCGGTATACCATCCCTGGGCTTGAACAGGAGGGGCCTTTTGGTTGTTGGAAAGAAGAATGTCGCGATACATTCGCAACTGTCGGTTTACCTCGGGTTTGAGCTTCCCTTGAGGTGGTTTACCTGTTTTCAAATCTGCAACAAGCCAGCCGGTAAGTTTGCCATTGTCGTCTACATCAGCAAGAAGCAAATCCAATCGCCCCATGAGACGACCATCTTTGGTAACCAATTCCCCCTCGACGGCGATGATGAGTGATTGAATTTTCTTCCACAATGCAATCGTGATTCGGTCGTGGGCAAGACCTTGGACACCGACGTGATCGAGAAGCATGTTAATTGCTCCTTTCTGTTGCTTTTGCGCCTCTCTGTATTTGTCTTCTTTCCAGTTGGGGTGGCGAGGTGTATCGTGGAAGATTTGCTTTTCCTCTTCCCAACGTTTTCGCAAGAGTGCATCAGCCTCATCAAAAATCCAACCCGATTCTGCCGGTTCGCGTCCTGAGAGATCGATTTGCAACAAATCCTCAATCGAGGCGTGGACTGCAGTACCCAAGGAGGCTGCCATACCAGCCTTGCGAGGCAACCCTTGACGGCTGAGCCAATACATGCGCGGGCAGGTCTCGTATCGATTCCATGCCGAGGGGGAGAGGCTGTGCTTTCGCTCTTCGACCATGTTCAACCCCTATCATTGAAGGACATGAAACCTGCGCTTGAAGGCGAAAGTGTTGAATGCCTCCTCGGTAAGTTAGGGGTATGGAAGGAACTCTCGTTAAGATTCGAGCCGACGTTGTGACCGAAGGCGCCCTTGTTATCACCTGCTTTCCAAGCGTAGGCATGGTGTCAAGTGTTGTTGGTCATTATTTGATTGATAATTTGGATTTAGAATTTGTTGGAGGCGTTGTCGACCCTCGCCTACCACCACTCACGTTAGTGACCGATGGCAAACCAATGCCGATCATTCGAGCCTATGCTGGCAAGCCTGAATGCAGTATCGAGGGATGTGACAAGATTATCCTTCTGATGAGTGAGCTCGTCATACCGAGTCCATTGGTTCATGACATCGTTTGGGCACTGTACGACTGGTCAAAGGGATCAAAGATTCGAATGGGAATTTTGGTTGATGCTTTCTCGAAAGACGGGCTTGGCGGCAACTCAGGAATTGAGGAACCAACCGTCGACTATGAAGACACTGAAGGAACCGATTTGGTTGGTATTGGAGCAACAGACCACGTTTGTGAGATGTTGAAAGATATGGATGTCCCTATGCTCTCAAGTGGAGTTATTCGTGGAATTAACGGCGTCTTACTAAGCGAGGCAAGGCGAAGAGCAATTGATGTGTTGAGCATCATGGTCGAAGCCGATCCTCGTTTCCCTGATGCTCGTGCAGCCGCTGCCTTGGTGAAGAAACTCAATGCAATTCTCCCAACTACACATCTTGATGACCAACCTCTCCTCAAGGAAGCACAGATGCTGGAAGAACAACTCAAATCACTGTTGAGTCAAGCGGCGCCGAACGAAGCCCCATCACCATCATCCATGCTTTACGGCTGATGTTTGTCGTACAATGAGTGCACCAAGAATCAGTAGGATCACAAAGATACTCATCCATTCAGGAAGCAAGAATGTCGTTTCCTTAACGAATGGTAAGAATTCAGTAAGCGAATCTGCCCTCGTATAAGTTCCTCCAAGGGATGCAGTGAGGAGCATGCAACCCGTGGAAATTGAACCAAATGCGTTGTGAAGATGTCGGGAGGAGTCACCACTTCCCATTCTCCAACGTGTGAACAAAACTCCCAATGCAAGCCCACCACCAGCAGTTGAGAGAAGCATTTTATTGGCAAGAAGTGGCGATGTATGAGCTCCACTAGGCGATGAGCTGATACCAGATGAAATTGCAAAGGGTAGGGCAAAAAGTCCGAACAGTAAGGCGATATGTGCTGTTGAATCCATCTTGGTCACAAGTTGGCTCTCTTTGTTTTGGATTGAGATGAGCGAATGCAAAACAAAACACAAACCTGCAAGAGCAAACGAACCAACAACGAGTTCAGTCGTTATGACGTGAAACGTAGCAGATTCAATCATAGGTTCTCCTCCGTGTAAGCCTTAAATTCGTCATCTCTACGATCCGGTTTCCGTACCAAGAGCACCAATCCAAAGAAGAGAACGAAATGAGCAATCGATTGAAGCATCAGTGCTGTTTCATCTGCTTCCCAAGTTGGTTCAGTACTCGCCAGCGAGAACCATGGTGTGGTTTGCTGTGGCCCTTCGCCCTCAAGAATAGCGCGCCATTCAATAGTGGAAGCCGTCAGTGCAGACGGCAATACAGCATTCCAGCATACGTTGTTTTGTATGGTTTCTAATTGATAGGATTCTCCTGAAGGTTCCCGCCATTCAATGATGACATCGCTTGCTGCTATTGTCTCAAGACACAGCGTTGTCGATTCGCCAACCTCTCTTGAGGTCGGGGGCTGGTATTCTGGATCGATTCTTTGCAGATTTTCAGGGATGGCTTCAACAGTTATTTCGAATGCCTGAGAGACACCAAAGAAAGGGCTCCCTGCATCGTTACCTGAATTATCGCCGTGGTGTACAGAAACGTAGAGTTGTTTCTCGCCTACCTCTTCGGCACGGAGAATCCAAGAATGTGTCAGAACATTGGAATCGATGGATGCATACTCAATATAATTGTTTGAACCTCCCATTCCGTCTGAAAGTATAGTCCAACCATCGGAGGTTGGAAGGTCGTTGTTGGCGTTGGTCGAAGAGAGGAGGAAGATTCCAATCTGGTCGACATCATGAGAGGAGTCGAAGCCCGAAACTTGAACGATAATTTCAGTCGGTTGGCCTACCCAAACCGTTCTTGATGGTTCTAGACTGAGTTGTAGATTGGAAGTAGCATTCTGATTGGCATCGCCATGGCAAGCTCCACCACATTGCATGTTTTCGAGGCTATTTCCAACACCGCCTGGATTCCCGCTCACGTGAAGCGGAACGATAAGCGATAACGCTAGAATGAGAACCAGTTTCTGCTTCATTGTTCCTCACCTCTACGCAAAAGACTTGCAACAAACAGCAGTATTCCGATGATGACGTAAACTGAGCCCAAACCGAATCCTGCAACAGTGGATGGGCCCTCTTCAAACTCGATTGTCGCTGCATCGATCTCGACACTGGCTGAAGGGGATTGGCAAGAAGATTCGAGAATACGATCGCCAAGCATTGTTTGAATCTCGTAGTTTGAGGTGCCCAACACATTCGGTGAGTCAGTGAACGTTGTCTCATTTGTTACACCGATAACGACACCATTCCTCGAGATTTCAAAGGACGATGGAACAGAAGAAGCCCATGTCCAATCAAGTTGAACCTTGGTACCAGAAACCGTTCGAGTGAGGTCCGGGCATGCCAATGCCGAAATAGGTTCGATGGTGAGCGATGTCGTATTCGTTGCTCCCGATTCATCAGTGACTGTGAGCGACACCTCAACGACGCCGCTTAGTGGCATGAGGAATGATGTCTCAACCCCCGAAGATGCCCCATTAACCCAAATCCATTGATACCGAACAATGGAATTGTCTGGATCAGATGAGTCCAATCCAGAAAGTATGACTCGCTCGCCAGCATATAGAGCATCTGTGAGTACAGAAATCCTAGCGATGGGAGGCGTGTTTTCCACAATGATGGAAGCTGTTGAGATGACGAATGATGTACCATCTGTTACATTCACCTCGACACTCCACTCTTGTCCGGGGCCAAGGTATGAGGATGGAACGATTGTTGCACCATCAAGTGAGCCTTCTCTAAACCCATTTCTGAACCACGAAATGGTTGAAACTTCAGTGACATCATCATCGATGTCAGAGATTGTTGTTTCAAGGAGGAGATCGTTTTGAGAGGTCACATTTTCAAGAGAGATAGAAAGAAGGGGATCTGAGTTCAGGATCATCACTGAGAGTGTTTCGCTTTGGGGGCTTTTTGATTCGCCATCATCAGCTTGCACAACTGCAGTCCAAGATTCGCCTTTGTTGGTGATGGAAGAAGGAAGTGTTGCTTGATCGTTGTATTCCAATTGTATCACTCCGTCGAGGTACCATGTGATGCTCTTAGTTGTTTGATCACCATCGACATCGCTCATCGTTGCCATCACGGTCACATTTTCATTGGTAGCGGCTTCATTGATGCTAATGGTTGCAGATTCCAATATGGGTGCAGTGTTCAGTATCTCAAGACTCGAGGATGCAGTCCACAATGACCACTCAGTTCCATCATTCACTCGCACCTCAACTGTCCATATGTCGCCTTTTGTCGTCATCGTTGAATCAAGTGTTGATGAAGAGATCGAAGTCATAACACCGTTTTTCCACCAACGATATTGCGTGTCAACAATCGAATCCATATCTGCATCGGAAGAAGTTGAGGAAGCCACGATTGCGTCAAGTGTTTTCGGATTCGCAGGTGAGACGGTGATGCTATCCACTGTCGGTGCATTGTTCGAAGTATCTCCAGTTACAGAAATCGGATTCGAACGAACCCATGGAGAGTGCCCTTCTCCATCATGAGCACGAACTTCAACTTCCCAGACATCATCAGCCCGCGTTGCTAGCGACGGCACGATTGTGAGATCATCCAAATCATCTCGCAAGACACCGTTGAGATACCAGCGATACTCAAAGGTAAGTGTGTCTCCATCGTTATCCACTTCACCTATCTTGGAAGCAGTGAGGTCGTCAGCAGAAGTCGGATTCGATGGGGATATCGCAGAAGAGCCAATTGAAGGAAGAGAGTTGAGCACAGTGATCGTGTTTGAATTCACGGTCGCTCCAAAATCTTCCCCATCGCTCGGTGTCACCGATGCTTGCCAACTATCTCCTTTCAACGTAGATGTGCTTGAAATTGTCATCAAACCATCGAACTGTGATTGATGTGCCCCGTTCTGTGACCACTGGATGGTCGTCCCTGACTCAGTATCGCCACTGTCTTGGTCGGAAAATGTGTAGGCCAGTATGAGATCATCACTTGATGTTGCACCAGATGGTGAAATTTGGACATTGGATGCTGTTGGAGGGTTGTTCGACACAACAACGGTCTCCGTTATGGTCGCGGATGTTGTTGACCAAGCGTCCCCACTATTTCCACTCACACCATTCGCTGTCATTCCAGCGATTCCAGCCGTGACTGTTCCACTTCCAGAAGAGGGAGCAGTCCAATCAAAACTCCACGCACGATTTACTTTGTTCGTGTGCGTTACGGACTTGCCACTGACTTTGACGCCAGAATTTCCTCCTGTTGAAAGCGATCCTTGGGATACTTCGACGTTGAATCCGCCATGTGTTCCTGATACGCCGCCGGATACTGAAATCTGAATCGAATACGTTTGACCGGCATTATAACTCGATGGGAAATTCTCTGATATTACAACTGAAGAAGAACTACCTCCATGGCAACTACAACCAGCGGAGGAGTTGTGTTTACCACCCGAATTTGCCTCAATAATCGGCGAAAGCATGACCATAGCAACGATGGTTGAGAGAAGGATGGCCTTCAGTTGCATAAGGTAAAATTAGACGAATCTTGTTAAGAATGTTCGTTCTTGGCGACGGAAAATTTCTCAATAATCGAACAATGTTGGTTGGCTCACAGGTGAAGATGATTCCTGCTCTTCTGGTTGGCCTGAAATTCGGCCAAGTAGTGTCTCTTCGTCCCATACCTGTACGCCCAATTTCTCAGCTTTAGCGAGTTTTGAACCTGCATTTTCTCCAGCAATCAAAACAGAGAGATTGCCAGAGACACTTCCCACAACCTTGCCTCCAGCCGCTTTAATTCGTGCTTGAATGCTTTTTCTTGGTTCTGTGAGCGTACCTGTGACACAAAACGTCATGCCATCGAAAATGCCGCCTTCAGCAATTCGCTCCTCTTGTTGAATGGAAAGTAGGGAGAGAAGATCTTCAACCATTTCTCTTCTCAATTGGATTCCATCACGAAGTTGCAGAGCAACAATGTCTCCTACACCATCAATTGATGTCAATTCTGAAAGGCGTGAAGCATCTGTTAATGCAACATCAACCCACTGTAGAAGTTGTGCAGGGACCCCAAAGTGGTTCGAGATCGAGGTCGCAAGTTCTGGACCAATCCCTGGTAATCCAAGGGCACTCACAAATTTTGAAAATGCCATCGAGCGGCTTTTTCCAATTTCGCTAAGAACATTGTCCACAGATTTTTGTCCCATCCGGTCGAGAGAAAGCAACATTGGTTGATCAAGACGATACAAATCTGGGATGCTTGAAATCAAACCTTCTTCAATGAGTTGTTCGACAAGCTTCTCCCCAATACCATCCATTTCCAATGCTCTGCAATAGTACAGGATGCTTCGTCCGAGTCGGGCCGAACATTGGACATCCGTACACCGAATGAATGCACCTTCAATTTCGATTGGTCCTGAGCAAGCAGGGCATGAATCGGGAGGAGTGATCTTGCGTCGTTCTGGTAATGCTCCTGTGAATGGTTCACCATCAGCATGTGTTCTACCATCAACGTCACTTTGTGTAGCTGCACCAAGACCTGCTTCGATTTTTGGAATGACATCGCCTCGACGTACAATACGAATCTTGTCACCGATTTGAATATCCAAGCGCTGAACCTCGCCTAGATTGTGAAGCGTCGTATTCTCAACTGTAACTCCACCAACTCGTTGCGGAGCAATCCGAGCAACAGGAGTGATTGTGCCTGTGCGTCCAGTTTGCCAATCAACGTCAAGGAGAACAGATGTTGCTTCCTCTGGAGGGAATTTCCATGCAAGGGCCCACCTTGGATGATGTGCTGTCATGCCGAGCAAATCCCGCTTTTCAAGATCATCGACTTTGAAAACAAGACCATCGATCTCAAAACTGTACGATTCTCGTTCCTTGCTCCATGTTCGTGTTTCTTGACAAAGAGATTCAATGGATGCATCTTCTGAACCCGAATCGTGGACAACCCAAGGAGCAGGTTCAACCCCTGCTGTTTCACTTAACCACTCTAGAATTGCACTATCAAAATTCTCGCTTGGAGGTGCAACCGAATCGGGGTGGCGATCTGCTTCGGAAGGGAACTTAGCATCGTATGCAAGGAAAACCAAA
>Ga0213865_10002765_pt1 | contig 10976 bp, 20 predicted proteins | sample PICome_6_FD_160100 | JGI IMG/M metagenome (GOLD analysis project Ga0213865, IMG submission 160100) | Coastal seawater microbial communities near Pivers Island, North Carolina, United States - PICO282 | ecosystem: Environmental > Aquatic > Marine > Coastal | place: USA: North Carolina...
ATGTAATAAACATATATCTTCCTAATTTTGCGAATATTTATATCAAAATATATTAGCTATGAAAAAAGATTTAACATTAACAAGCGTAAAAATTCAAAGTGATTTGTTTGAAGAATTCAAAGTAGCATGTGTTAGGCATAAGTTTTCTTTCCAAAAACTTGCTGACCGTTGTGTTCACTTATATCTTACTGATGAAGACTTTAAACGTCAAATTCACAATCACAACAATTTAGATTTATAATAAAAATAAAATGGTTACGAAAATGAAAGGTTATGTTCCTAAGGAGGAACGTAAAAAAATACTCCTAATGTGTGATGATATTAGGACCCATTCGGGGATAGGTACTATTGCTAAAGAAATAGTATTACATACCACCCATCACTATAATTGGGTGAATGTAGGTGCCGCTATTAAACACCCTGAACATGGTAAAAGAGTAGACATTAGCGAAGAAACCAATAGGCTAGCAGGACTTAGTGATTCTTCTGTAGTGGTTTATCCTAATAATGGATATGGTGATTCTAATTTACTTAGAAGATTACTAAAACTCGAAAAACCAGATGCAATTTTTATATTTACCGATCCCAGATATTGGACATGGTTATTCCAGATTGAAAATGAAATTAGAAAAAATATACCTATTATTTATTTAAATATTTGGGATGACTACCCCGCTCCCATGTATAATAAAACTTATTATGAATCTTGTGATTTATTAATGGGTATTTCTAAACAAACTGTTAATATTAACAAGTTAGTATTAGGAGATAAAGCTAAAAATAAAATTATTAAATATGTTCCCCATGGGTTAAATCACAAAATAATGTGTCCCATAACTAAAACTCATAAAGAATATAATGAGTTTAAAGAGTTTAAAGATAATTTGTTTGGGGGTAAAGAGTATGATTTTGTAGCCCTTTATAATTCTAGAAATATTAGAAGAAAACAAGTACCTGATACTATTTGGGCTTTTAGACAATTTGTTGATAAGTTAGAATTAAAACAAGCTAAAAAATGTGCTTTAGTTCTCCACACACAAAAACAAGACCCAAATGGCACAGACTTACCTGCTGTAGTAGAGGCCTTATGCGGTCATGAACCTGAAAGGTATAATATAATCTTCTCAGATAAAAAACTTGCTGTTAATCAAATGAATTATTTGTATAATTCTACAGATGTTCAAATCCAACTTACATCTAATGAAGGATGGGGTTTAAGTTTAACTGAAGCTTTATTAGTAGGTAACCCCATCATAGCTAATGTTACAGGAGGAATGCAAGACCAAATGCGTTTTATAGATGATAAAGAAAATTGGTTTACCCCAGATGAAAATATCCCCTCAAACCATAGGGGAACTTGGAAGCGACATGGGAAATGGGCTTTCCCCGTATATCCTAGTAACATTTCCATAGTAGGTTCTATTCCTACTCCTTATATTTTTGATGATAGATGTGATGCTTCTGATGCTGCTGATAGATTATATGAAGTTTGGAGTATGAGTCCTAAAGAAAGACAGATAAGAGGGCAAATGGGAAGAGAATGGGCCTTAGGAGAAGAAGCAGGGTTTACTGCTGAAAAAATGTCATATAGAATAATGGATAACATAGATGATTTATTTAAAAATTGGTCTCCGCGTGAAAAATATGAATTAATTAAAATAGATACTAGAAAGCCCCGATTTACCCCTCATAAATTAAATTACTAATGAAACCTTTACTTATAATAAGCTGCCCTATTGACACATACTCAGGATATGGGGCCCGTTCTAGAGATTTAGTTAAAAGTATTATTGAACTAAATAAATATGATGTAAAAATACTCCCCCAAAGATGGGGAAATACCCCTTGGGGGTTTATTGAAAGCCATTCTGAATGGGAATTTTTAGACCCCCACCTTCTCCCTGAGGGAATGCAACTCCCTGCAAAACCCAAAGTATGGATACAGGTAACAGTCCCTAATGAATTCCAACCCATAGGAGATTATAATATAGGAATAACAGCTGGAATAGAAACCACAATCTGCCACCCTACTTGGATTCAGGGATTAAACAGAATGGATTTAAATATTGTTTCTTCCAATCATGCTAAAAAAACTTTCGAAGATAGTAAATTTACACAACAAGACCAATCGGGTAATGCTATAGGTGATTTAATTTTGGAAAAACCTATAGAAGTACTATTTGAAGGGGCAAATTTAACCAAGTATTTTCCTACCAAAGAAAAAAGTAATTTAAATTTAAATACTGTAAAGGAATCATTTGCATATCTTTTTGTAGGACATTGGATGCAAGGGATAATGGGGGAAGATAGAAAAAATGTAGGTTTAATGGTAAAAACTTTTCTTGAAACCTTTAAAAATAATAAAAAATCTCCTGCTCTTATTTTAAAAACTAGTAGTGGGGGAGCTTCATATATGGATAGAGAAAGAATATTAGATATGATAGAACAAATTCGTTCTACAGTAGATGCTAGTATTTTACCTAATATTTATCTCCTTCATGGTGAGTTTAGTGATAAGGAAATAAATTCATTATATAATCATCCTAAAATAAAAGCTATGGTTTCCTTTACTAAGGGTGAAGGATATGGAAGACCTTTACTTGAATTTAGTTTAACTAAAAAACCAATCATAACTACAAATTGGAGTGGTCATACTGATTTTTTAGATTCAAGATTTGTTACTTTAATAAATGGAGAGTTAACTAATGTACATGATAGTGCTATTGTAAAAGATATGATTTTAAAAGAAAGTAGTTGGTTTTCCCTTAATACTATAGAAGCAGCATCATCTTTAAAAGATATGTTTCTTAATTATTCTAAATATGAAAAAGGTGCTACTTTACAGTATCACAAAAGCAAAAACAATTTTAGTTATAAAAATATGACTGAAACCCTTGAAGTTATATTTGATCAATACATTCCTGAATTTCCTTCCCCTGTACAATTAACCCTTCCTAAATTAGAAATGCCTAAACTTTTAGAAAATGTCTGATGATAAATTAATAACATGTCCTCGATGTGGGAGTGATGCTTGTTACGAAACTCAAGAAGCATATAATTTGATTAATAGAATGTGTTATGGATGTGGTTTTATGACACATAACCACATGAAAAAAGACAGTGAATTCCTACACGAACAACTAGAAATCCTCCCAGAGTTATATAAAGACCTTACTTTTATTGATGATAATGGGTACCATTGGATTCCTAGTACAGTTAATCTTCCTGATAAGGGTATGGTATATGTAAATGGTACTGGAAAAGATAATTGGGGGTGGACTGCCGTCCCTGTTACAGAAATCCCTGAAGATGAGATAGAAAGATTTCCCATAAAAGATCAACCCGGAAAATACCATACCCATAAGATGGATCAGTCATCTTCAAAGAATTTTGTTGAGCGTGATTTTATAGAAGCTCTAGATTATATTGGAATATTTCAAAAATAAGTAAATGAAAATTAGTTATGGTCTTACAGTATGCAATGAGCATAAAGAAATAGATAATTTAATAGGCTATCTCCTTAAAAGGATTAGCCCCGAGGATGAAGTTGTAGTAGTTTATGATCAAAATAGGATTACCCCCGAAACAATACAGGTTTTAGAATCTTATAAACAAAGTATTGCTTATTACCCTTTTGATTTCCAACAAAACTTCCTTGAAAATAAAAATTATTTAAACTCCAAATGTACAGGGGATTATATTTTCCAATTAGATGCTGATGAAATTCCTAGTGAAATATTAGTTGCTAATCTAAAAACTATCCTAGAATCCAACCCAGTAGATTTGCTTATTACCCCTAGAAAAAATTTAGTAGAGGGACTTACAAATCAACATGTAAAACAATGGGGGTGGAGAGTAACTAATGAAGGTTGGGTGAATTGGCCCGATGCTCAAAAGCGTATTTATAAAAACACACCAAACATACAATGGGAAGGGCATCAGGTACATGGTATGGTGGAAGGCTATAAAACCTATGCTACTTTACCTATGGAAGAACATTTTAGTATTATACATAATAAAGAAATCAAACGCCAGGAGGCGCAGAATAAAAGGTACGCTCAAATAGGTTGATAATGGATCCTGTAATTAATATTATAACTCGTACACATAATAGACCCAATTTTTTTAAAAATTGTGTAGGATCTATTAAACAACAAACTTATAAAAATATTCATCATATAGTTACTTACCAAAATGATGAAGATTATAAATATATAAGTGAATATAGTCCTGGGGCTACTACTGTAAAAGTTCCTCCTTTAAAAAAGGATTTTAGTAAAAGTACTATAATATATGGTGATGTAAAGGCAGATCATGCCCCTTACAACACTTACTTTAATATTGCACACAAACATACTAAAAAAGGATGGATTGTTTATTTAGATGATGATGATATGCTAGTTTATAGTAACTCTATAGAATATTTAGTACAGAATATCAAACATCACAATATAAACAACATACTACATTTATGGTTTGCTAACTTCATAAATTATGTAGTACCCCAACCAGAAATAGCTGAAAAATATAAGCAAGGTCACCCCTTTATGAGAGGAAAATGTTCCGGAGGGGGGTTGTGTTTTCACACAGACTATATTAAACATGCCACATGGCATGAATGGGCTTTAGGGGATTGGGACATTTATCAAAAATTAGATAAAGTAATACCCAATAGAAATTTTATTGAAGCTACTTTACTAGGAATGCAATCCATACCAGGTGGGGGAAGAGCACAAGATATAGGATAATGAAAATAATTTACAGAATATCAGATACAGGTTATAAAAAAGTAAAACCTGATTATATCAATAATACTGAGTGTTTTGTCAATGCTTACTCTACATTCAAAAATGAAGATTGGTGGGTTATAGCAGACAATACCTCAGAAACAACTAATGAAATGTTAGGTTGGCACGTAGAAGAATCTAAAATAGATAAGGTATCAATAGGTAATGGGGCAGGAACTTTTAATTTAGCTTTAGATAAAGCTTTAACTTTTGATGATAATGAAATAATTTATTTTTTGGAAAATGATTATCTACATAAACCTGAATCTCAAAAGATATTAGAAGAGGGGTTTAGTTTAGGAGCTTCGTTTATTTCATTGTATGATCATCCTGATAAATATATGGATCCTATTTATGGAGGAAATCCATATTGTGGGGGAGGAGCTGAGGATACTAGGGTGTATTTAACAGATACTTGCCACTGGAAAGTAACTAACAGTACTACTATGACATTTGCTGCTCGAGTTAGAACTCTAAAAAAAGTAGAACCCATTCTAAGAAAACACACCTCAGGTACCCATCCTGATGATTTTAAAATGTTTTTAGAATTAAGACAGAACAATGAATTACTAATAACTCCCCTCCCAGGCTATTCTACACATGGAGAAACCGCCTGGTTGTCACCTTTAACAAACTGGTCTAAAATATGATCTCTGTAATTATCCCTACTTATAAAGAACCTGAAGTTCTAGATGTATGTTTAACTTCTGCTATTGAAGGTCAAACCCAAAAAAACCAAATTATAGTAGTAGTAGATGGTTTTTATGATTTGAATAAAGAAGTACTTGATAAACATAAAAAACACATCGAAATTCTTAATTTAGAAACCAATGCAGGTTTGTGCAGAGCTACTAATTTAGGAGTATATAACGCTAGGTCCAACAAAATTCTTATTGTTAATGACGACAACGTTTTCCCAGATGAATGGGATGTAGCCTTAATAGCTAGTTACAGACCTGGGGCAGTAATTGCCCCTAATCAAATTGAACCTATCCCTAGTATGTTTAAGCAAATGCATATTAAAAATTTAGGTAGAGACCCTGAAATGTTTGACATTAAAGCATTTTGGGAATATGAAGAAAGTATTATTGAAGAGAATAAAATAGAGGAAACAGGATGTACTTTACCTATTTTTATGAATAAATGGGATTATATGAAAGTAGGGGGGTGGGATGAATCATATCCCGGTGCTTGGGTTGTTGATTGGGACTTTTTCCTTAAATGTGAAATAGCGGGATTAAGAATGCTTAGAACCTATGAATGTCACTTTTACCATTTTGTTTCATATGGTACTGAATCTACTTATGAAGAAAAACTTAAAAAACAAGAAAAAGAAAAAACTTGCCATGAGTATTTTAAGTATAAGTGGGGGCAATGGGCAAAACATAATCCCGAAAATAATTCTAAAATGTTAGACTTTTAAATATTTATAAACATGGGTAAGGAAAATAAAAAACGTGAAATCCTTTCTGTGGAAATACTTTATGATGATAAAGAGGATTTAGATGTGTTAACTGAATCCGAAGACTTCCATAAATTAATGTTTGATGAAGTTGTAAGTGGAATAGAAGAAGCACTAGGATCCCAATCCAGCACAGCTAAAATAATTTATATACCTAACTTAGAATCTTCTGTAACAATATACAGACGTAATTTTAAAGCTGCTCTTGAAGGTGTTATTAAGTTTTATGAGCAACAAGAGGATTATGCTAAGTGTGCAGAATTAGTTAAATTAAAAAATAAAGTTAATGGGGCAGCGAAAGGAAATAAAAGAAATTCTTGAATCTATTTTAGGTACTACAATTCATTTTACAAGTGATGAAGTAGATAAAGAAACTAAAATAAAACTTGAATTTGAACGTATAATAGGTTTATTTGAAGAAGCTTGGCAACGTCAACACAAGTTATATGATGAATTTAGAATAGACACATCCACAATAGATGATATTTACTTTCAAGTAATAGAAAGCCTAATACATTTTTGTTTTGAACCTGTTGCTGCGGAAGCAATATTATTTTATATCTACACTAGATTTGATGATAAACAAGAGGTAATACCTTTTTTAGACGATAAAGGTGAAGAACATGTGTTTAACAATAAGGAAGATTTATGGGAATATCTAGTAGATCTTAAAATTAAATTAGATGCCCAAGGCTAAACCCCTAAGCAAACAACAAATTCAAGCTGCTATGAATAAGACTAAGTCTAACAGAGCAGCAGCTAGGTACTTAGGTGTTTCTTATATTCACTATAAAAAATGGGCTCAAAACTACGATAGTGAAACTCACGAAAATTTATTTGAACAACATAAAAATCAAGCAGGTAAAGGTATACCTAAATTCTTAAATGGTAGTGTAAAACAACCAGCTGTACTAGACATTATAGAAGGTAGAGTTGACAGCTCACACTTTTCAGCAGTTAAGATCCGTGAAAGGATGATTGGTGAAGGTTTTTTAGAGGATTGTTGTGCTAGTTGTAATTTTAATGAACGGAGAGTATTAGATTATAAGGTTCCGTTAATTATGAACTTTAAAGATGGCAATAAAAAAAACTATAAATTGGATAACGTAGAACTTTTATGCTATAACTGTTATTTTTTACAAGTTGGGGACATATTTAGTGACAAACAAGTCCAAACAATGGAAGAGCACAAACCAGTTAATGAGGGTAAAGTAGATTGGGAAATTGATGATTACCACCTACAACGTCTAAAAGAATTAGGTTTAGAGGATGAAAACGAACTAAATTTAATATCAAGGATATGAAAACATTAAACTGGTCAGGATATGAATGGTTAACCCAAGAAAGATGGGGGCAGGTACATAAAGACAAATCATATTGTTGGTATGATCCTAGTGCTGTTGAAATTACTCTTAAAGATTATTTAAACTTAAAAACCCAATATAACCCTAAAGAATTTAAAAATTTAGGTATTAGATCAAAAATAGGGGTAGGTTTAGTTTCTTGTACTAAAAAATTTGGACCAGGCACTTTTGAAATAGAAGCAAAACTACCTTATGGAAAAAACCTATGGCCCGCTTTTTGGATGTGGAGTTGGGATAGTTGGCCCCCTGAAATTGACATATTTGAAGGTTATTCGTATAAAAATCCTAATTATTTTAGATTTAATTGGAATAAACCCTGGTGTTTTTGGCATATAGATACTAATGTTCATTATAATGAATATAAAACAGGTAAAAATAAAATGGTAGGACCCAAAAGCCATTATATGGGTTTTAAAGATCCTACACAACATTTTATAAAATATAAATTAGAGTGGACTGAAGAATCTTTAAAATTCTATTATAATAATAGATTAGTACGTGTTATAAAGGATAAAGCTATAATGAATCAAATAAATGGTACTAAAATGAATGTTATAATAAATAACCATGTTACCCAAGATATGCCCTATTCAGAAATACCACTTAGTAATTTTATTATAAAATACTTTAAATATGAAGAAGCGTAAGCATAAAAAATTAATAGATGATTACGAAGGACAAAAACGTAAACATCTTGAAAAGCTTGCAACAAAAAGTTTGGAGAATGATGAGAAATTACGTAAATTCAAGTCAAAAGAAATAAAAGGTAAATTTCTAGATTTATTTTAAAGTGGTATATGTAAAACAAATAAAAGTAGATAACTATGATGAGTTTCTAGTTATGACTAAAACTCAACAATTTACTATATCTCAACAAATAGTAGAAACAATATTAAGCAATATAGATACTAAAAGAAAAGAACTTCCTGTATTTGAAATTGAAGTAGAAAGTGAGGGCGTATCGTATACTCTATCTATTCAAACTGAAGAGTTTATGGATACTCTTAAAACCAACTTAATTCATTTTGAGAATGAGGAAGCATATGAAGGTTGTCAAAAAATTATTGAAGCAATAAATTATTTAAAATCAAAAAATGGCTAAGAAAATTAGTGCCTTTGAGTACAAAGGAGATAGTTCAGTGAATCGACCTGGTATTCACGCTAAAACAAAAACCAGCAACCACAAAAGTTCAAAGCATTATAAAAAAACTTATAGAGGTCAAGGACGATGAGTAAAAATAGCCCACAACAACGTATGGATGCCCTAAAAGATTGGGATCAGTTTATGCAAAACGAATATCCTAATTACAAAGAACGTAAAAAGAGGCCCAAATCTAAACCCCCACAATTTTTATCTCCTGAAGATGAAGATTTGGAGGAATACTATAATGGAAAGTGATAACTTTACTATAAGCGAAGCTATGAAGACTATGTCTGATAAGGACTTAGCTTTCATAGCTGCTTATAATCCTATGGCTTTTAAGACTATGTGTGCTATGTGGTCTTTAGAACTAGAGTTGGAGCGTGAAGGGAAACATTTAAGTAATCTTCCCGTCATATTAAAATCGAGGGAACCTAAAAATTGGTTCGTAGATTTATGGTATAAGTTTCAGGAATGGCTCTTTTTCAAGTTATTAAAGATGGCAACAAAGAGATAGTAGTCCAAGACTCTACTCAATTTAGCTATAAACCAGACGGCAAAACTAAATTTTACGCTGTGCAGCGAGTTATGTATAAACAAAATTCATGGATGCCCCCAGCATTTGTAAATGTGGGTGGTAAAAAGTACTTAATGCCTAAGTGGGTTGAGGTACATCCTGAAGCACAACTTAGTGATGTCATTTGGAAAAAACCTAAAGTTGAAATCAAACAACCTGAAATGGTAACTAAAACGTTTGTTTCTAAGAGTAATCCTGAGATTACCTATGAAGCACGTAAGGTTACTTTACCTACTAAGGAAGTTACTTATAGTTGTAATTGTCCTGGAGTATGGAGATCAAAAACACGTGAGTGTAAACATATTAAAGAGCTGAAAAATGCGTAATCACAACAACCGCCGCCGTAAGCGGAATTACCATGGTAGAATGGCTGAACTAGCCTATGCTATGATTACTGGAGATGCTGAAGCTGTTGCTCGGCGCTACAAAGAAGTTATCCATTATGGTGGGAAAATGGACCGCCGTGACTGCGAGGAGTTCATGAGGGAATTCCGTGGTGAGATGGAGGACCGAGTCCCTAGCAAACAGCAGGTTGCTGTTGGTAAGGAAAAAGTCAAGCGGAACCGTGAGTTGCGTGAATTGGAAAGGCAGTTGGGTATTGAGCCTAAAAAAGGAAGAAAACGGTCATCTTAAAGTCATCTAAAAATTTGGGATCTGGAAATCCTCATCGTATATTCATGGGGTAAGATTGAGATGAAAAACAACAACAACATGAAAAACGATCGTTACCCGGAGGGTTACCTCCCCAAAATTGCCTATCACATCTTCAAGGGCAATGATGAGAAAGTTAATTACTTTGTTGAGCGTCAAGAGGCTCAATATGGTGAGATGAGTGGTGAAGAAATGGCCATGATTGGTGATAAGATTAAATCACTGTGCTTTGAGCATGAGACGGGCATGCATGAAGCTCGTGCTTGGATGAAACGAAATATGACAGCAGCATGATGACACTTGAAGAATACATTAAAGCCTACGAAGAAAGGTTTGCTGGAATTGGAGATTTGACAGATGTGTCGTATCTTATGTAAATAATAAAATGCCGCTGTGGTGGAATAGGTAGACACGACAGACTTAAAATCTGTTTCGCCGAATGGTGAGTGCCGGTTCGATCCCGGCCAGCGGTACAAAAGTATGCCCTCATAGCTCAGTTGGATTAGAGCAACAGCCTTCTAAGCTGTAGGTCCTAGGTTCGAATCCTAGTGGGGGTACAAAGGTTCATTGACATCTTGGTAATTTAAATTCGCTGATGACGCCACTGCGATTAAAAATGGCGCACCAAATTGGGAACGTAGCTCAATTGGTTAGAGCATCAAGCTTATATCTTGAAGGTCGCAGGTTCGATTCCTGCCGTTCCTACAAATGAAAGTGAAGGAAACCCCACCGCGCTGATCACGCACGGGGGGGTATGACTGAATGTGTCCCTTGTTTAGGGGGATAAAGTACACATGCTGATAAGTAGCTTCACTCACTAGCAAGCGCTAGTGAGAGGTGAGAACCGTTGAGGTGGGCTTATTTAGTGTGTGGTTGTGTGATAGTGGAACTAAATTCTACTAAGCGATATTGTGAACTTCAATTGGGGTTAGCAGCCATGAAGTGAAATGATTAATGGGATGCGGGTTTAACACTCCTCTTGTGCCATTATGAG
>Ga0213865_10002769_pt1 | contig 10967 bp, 9 predicted proteins | sample PICome_6_FD_160100 | JGI IMG/M metagenome (GOLD analysis project Ga0213865, IMG submission 160100) | Coastal seawater microbial communities near Pivers Island, North Carolina, United States - PICO282 | ecosystem: Environmental > Aquatic > Marine > Coastal | place: USA: North Carolina | collected...
TCCTGCTGAGGAAGCTCCTGCTGAGGAAGCTCCTGCTGAAGAGGCTCCTGTTAAGGAAGCTCCTGCTAAAGATTCAGATAAAAAAGAAGATAAATAATTTTAAAAATATAATATGAGGCTAATATACATCCTGTTTTTTCTGATTTCCAATTCTATTTTTTCACAAACAAATACAGCAACTGATTTTAGAGGACTTGGATCTGATCAGAACACAAATTTTGGAACTTCATTTTTTTACAATCAACCAAGTAAGGTTATATTAGGTTCAGCTTATTTATTTGATGAGTGGAATAATGATGGTGAAATACAAACTTTAACCGGTGAGAGATTTTTAGTAAGAAATATTAATCTTAATATCAGTAGAAACGCATTTGAGGCAAAGATAAATGACAATGATTCTATATTTTCATTTACTTTCAATAACATAAAGCAAATCATAATTAACGGTAAATCATATAAGAATTACTTCTACAATGAAGATAATAGGGTATATGAATTAATTTATTCTGGAGGAGACTTTACTATTTTAAAAGGTTTTTCTGTAAAGTTAGTAACTGGATCAGGTAACCCAATGGTGAATAGGTCTAATGATAAGTATGTTAAGAAGGAATCTTATTTTATAAGATATTCACAAAATAAGACTATCGAAAGTTTTAAATTATCCAAACGATCTTTAAATAAACTTTTTGAAAATAGCTCGATGGATGTTAGTCGTATATTGGCTTTTATTGATTCCAATAATCTTTCATATAAAGACGAAAATAATGTAATTAGAATGCTGGAATTTGCATTTAGTAAATAAATTTTAATGAAAAAGGAGCTTTGCTCCTTTTTTTTATTAAAAAAATTATGTTTTTAATTATTATAAATTATTTTTGTCTAACCTTTATTTCAAATGCAATATAACCAGAGAAAAAAAGCAATTATTTTACTTGAAGATGGTACACTTTTCCATGGTAAGTCTATAGGCAAAGAGGGGTCTGCTTTTGGGGAAGTTTGTTTTAATACGGGTATGACTGGTTATCAAGAAATTTTCACTGACCCTTCATATTTTGGACAGCTAATGGTTACCACTAACGCTTATATTGGTAATTATGGGGTTAAGAAAAATGAAGTTGAATCAGATTCAGTAAAAATAGCTGGATTGATTTGTAGAAACTTCACTTATAACTTTTCTAGATACGGGGATGCTGATTCGTTATATAATTTTTTTGAAAAAAATAATTTATTAGCAATCTCTGATGTTGACACAAGAGCATTAGTTTCATATATACGTGATAATGGAGCAATGAATGCAGTTATTTCTACTGATGTTAATAATATAGATGGGTTAAAAAAAGAGCTTGCTAAAATCCCTAGTATGGATGGTTTAGAATTAGCATCCAAAGTTTCAACTAAAAATCCTTATTTCTATGGAGAAGAGTCTGCTAAGTATAAAATCGCAGCTTTAGATCTAGGAATCAAAAAAAATATTTTAAGAAATCTTGCAAAAAGAGATTGTTACATTAAGGTTTTTCCATACGATACATCTTTCAAAGAAATGAATTCTTGGAATCCTGACGCATATTTTATTTCAAATGGCCCAGGAGATCCTGAGCCTCTAAAAAGTGCTCAAAGTGTTGCAAAAGAAGTTATAAAAAATAATTTCCCTTTATTTGGTATATGTCTAGGTCATCAAATAATTGCTCTTGCTAATGGTATCTCAACATATAAAATGCATAATGGGCATCGAGGAATTAATCATCCAGTAAAAAACTTAATCTCAGGGAAAGGTGAAATAACATCTCAAAATCACGGTTTTGCAATTAGTCGTGAAGAAACAGAAGCGCATAATGATATTAGAATAACCCATATTCATTTGAATGATGACACAGTTGCTGGAATTGAAATGAAAAGTAAAAACTGTTTTTCAGTACAGTATCATCCAGAAGCTAGTCCTGGTCCTCATGACGCTTCATATTTATTTGATCAGTTTATAGAAAATATTTCAAAAACAAAATAATGGCAAAAATAAAAGATATTGTCGCGAGGCAAATATTTGATTCAAGAGGTAATCCTACTGTTGAGGTTGATGTAATAACTGAAAATTTAATTTTAGGTAGAGCTGCGGTTCCCTCAGGTGCTTCTACAGGTGAACATGAAGCTGTAGAATTAAGAGACGGTGGAAATGATTATCATGGAAAAGGGGTTTTAAAAGCTGTTTCAAACATTAATGATATTCTTTCTAAGGAGCTAATTGGCAACTCTGTTTTTGATCAAATATCTAATGATCATTTAATGATAAAAATTGATGGTACTGAAAATAAGTCAAAATTAGGTGCTAATGCAATCTTAGGAGTTTCTTTAGCAATGGCAAAAGCAGCCGCCAAAGAAAAAAATCTTTCCCTTTTCAAATATTTAGGCTCAGAATCTAACTTGCTGCCAGTTCCTATGATGAACATAATCAACGGAGGTTCTCACAGTGATGCTCCAATTGCATTCCAGGAATTTATGATAATGCCTGTTTCAGCAGATAGCTTCACAGATGCAATGAAAATGGGTAGTGAAATATTTCACTCTTTAAAAAAAGTTTTAAAATCAAGAGGTTTGAGTACAAGTGTAGGTGACGAAGGTGGTTTTGCACCAAAACTTAATGGTACTGAAGATGCCCTCGAAACAATTCAAAAAGCTGTAACTAACTCTGGTTATAAATTCGGAGAAGATGTAATGATTGCTTTAGATTGCGCTTCAGCTGAGTTTTACAAAGATGGCCATTATGACTACAGAATTTTTGAAGGACCTAAGGCTGAGATTAGAAATAGTAAACAGCAAGCAGATTATTTAGCTGAACTATCAAAAAAATATCCTATAATTTCGATTGAAGACGGTATGGATGAAAACGATTGGGATGGTTGGAAATACTTAACAGATATAATCGGAAAAAATGTACAACTAGTCGGAGATGATTTGTTTGTGACCAATACCAAAAGATTAAAGAAAGGTATTGATGAAAATATTGCTAATTCAATTTTAATAAAGGTAAATCAAATCGGGTCATTAACCGAAACAATCAATGCTGTGAATATGGCTCACGAAGCGGGCTATACAACAGTAATGTCCCATAGATCTGGTGAAACTGAAGATAATACCATAGCTGATTTATCAGTGGCTTTAAGTTGCGGTCAGATAAAAACTGGTTCAATTTCTAGATCTGATAGAATTGCAAAATATAATCAGTTATTAAGAATTGAAGAAGAATTAGCAGAAAGTGCAACTTTTCCTAAAACTAAAGCTTTTAAAGTTAGCCTCTAGTTCCTCTAAAATCTCTTCACTTATATCTTTAATTTTTGCAAGATATTTTGTATTTTTGCAAAAGTTAAAACCAACTTCAAATTACATATTGTGACTGATAAAGCAACAATCAATATTGACGGAAATAGTTATGAGTTACCTGTCTACAGAGGGGTTGAAGATGATGTTTGCATTGATATTAAAACTCTTAGAGGTTCTTCAGGAGTAACTACAATTGATAGAGGTTTTAAAAACACTGCGTCTTGTGAGAGTAAAATAACATACCTTGATGGTGAAAAAGGAATTCTACGTTACAGAGGCTATGATTTGGACGAGCTTGCAAATAAAGCTACATTTTTAGAAGTTGCATATCTTCTTATTTTTGGAGAATTACCATCTAAAAAAGAGTTAGATAAATTTCACGATGATATAGTAGATAATAGTATTGTCAATGACGATGTTAAAAAAATTGTTGATGCTTTTCCTAGTTCTGCACATCCGATGGGTGTTCTGTCAAGTTTGACAAGTGCACTAACGGCATTTAATCCTGATGACGTGTCTCTTGACTATGATAGAAGTAAGGAGGGAATGTATAATACCATAGTAAAGGTTTTGGGTAAAATACCAATTTTAGTTGGTTGGTCTTTTAGAAAGAAAAACGGATTACCTCTACATTATTCTATGAAAATCAGAAATCTTGATTACACAGATATGATTTTACATTTGCTTTTCAAAAAGCCAAATGACGAATATAGGCCTGACAAAAATTTAATTAACGTATTTAATAAGCTTTTAATATTGCATGCAGATCATGAACAAAACTGTTCAACCTCAACCGTTAGAATAGTTGGGTCTTCTCATGCAGGTTTATTTCCTTCTATTTCCGCTGGTATTTCCGCTCTTTGGGGTCCGCTACACGGAGGAGCTAATCAAGCAGTGTTAGAAATGCTCAAGGCGATTAGAGAAGATGGGGGTAATACAAAAAAATATATCAGAAAAGCAAAAGATAAGGAAGATCCATTCCGTTTAATGGGTTTTGGTCATAGAGTTTATAAGAACTATGATCCAAGAGCAAGAATTATTAAAGATGCAGCTCATAAATTTTTAAAATCTTTAGGTATTGATGATCCATTACTTCACATTGCTGGAGAATTAGAAGAAAACGCTTTAAAAGACAAATATTTTATCGACAGAAAGTTATTTCCAAATGTAGATTTTTATTCTGGTGTAATTTATAGAGCCATGGGAATTCCTTCTGACATGTATACAGTTATGTTTGTACTAGGAAGACTGCCTGGTTGGATTGCACAGTGGAGAGAAATGAGATTAATGAATGAGCCTATTGGCAGACCAAGACAATTGTATACTGGACCTGCTTCAAGAAAATTCAAATCCAAAAAATAATTTATTTACTTTTTTTAAATGCTTAAGCTTAATGTAATTAATGAAACATCAAAGCTTTTAGCGGTATTATTGGGAACTGCTAAAAGTAACGGATCTATTCCGACTTTGGAAGAGTGTTATGATCCAAAAAGCAGAGAAAATATTTTAAATAAAACGTATCCAACTGAAAATGATATGATAAATGAGATGAATCAGTTTGAACAAGTTTTATGTAAATATGAGGTCAATGTTATAAGACCAGATATTATTAATAATTATAATCAAATATTCTCCAGAGATGTTGGATTTGTAATTGATGATTACTTTATTATTTCGAATATATTACCAGAGAGGTCTAAAGAAATATTAGCAATTGATAAAGTAATAGATCTAATTCCAAAAAATAAAATAATAAAATTGCCTAAGGAATGTCATGTTGAGGGAGGGGATGTAATTCTTCACAATGATTATATTTTTATTGGCACCTACGATGGAGATGATTATTCAAATTATAAAACTGCAAGAACAAATTATAAGGCTATTAAATTTCTAAAAGAAAAATTTATAGAAAAAAAGATAATTTCATTTGACCTGATAAAATCTGATATAGAACCAACAAAAAACGCATTACATTTAGACTGTTGTTTACAGCCAGTAGGTAATAATAAATTGGTGGCTTGTCCTGATGCATTTTTGAAAAGAGATCAGTATGAGTGGCTGATAGGTTATTTTGGAGAGGAAAATATTTTAGAACTTTCTTTAAGTGAAATGAGTGAAATGAATTGTAATTTCTTTTCGATTGATACTGATATCGTTGTAAGCGAGAAATCATTTACTAAGTTAAATTCTTGGCTAAGAAGTTTTGATATTACTGTTGAAGAAATAAACTACAAAGAAATATCTAAGCAAGGCGGTCTTTTAAGATGTTCAACTTTACCTTTGATAAGAGAATAAATATGGGTCAAGCTACAAATTCTATATTAATGATAAGACCAATTAATTTTGGCTATAATGAAGAGACTGCATTAGATAATCATTACCAAATAAAAGATTCAATTATTAAAAACTCAAACGAGAGTGCTCAAAATGAGTTTGACAATATGGTTAAGAATTTAAAACAAAATGGAATTTCTGTACATGTGTTTCAAGATGATGAAAATGATTATACTCCAGATTCAATTTTTCCAAATAATTGGATTTCTTTTCATGAAAATGGAGATGTAGGTTTGTATCCTATGTATGCTAAAAACAGAAGGTTAGAGAGAAAACCAGAGGTTTTAGAATTTCTAGAAAATGAAGGTTTTGTTGTTTCCAATATAGTAGATTATTCAAGTGCTGAATCTGAAAATAAATTTTTAGAAGGAACAGGAAGTATGATATTAGATCGTGAAAATAGAATTGCCTATTGTTCAATTTCAAACAGATCAGACGAAGACTTATTTATTGAATTTTGTGAAGATTTTGAATTTACCCCTGTACTATTTAATTCATATCAGTCTGTAGGTGATAAGAGGCTTTCAATATATCACACTAATGTCATGATGTGTGTTGCTGCAGATTACGTTATAATTTGCTTAGATTCGATTGATGATAAAAAGCAAAGAAAAAATGTATCTGATTTTATAAATGAGTCAGGAAAAAAGCTAATCGAAATTTCTGAAAGGCAGGTTGAAAGTTTTGCTGGAAATATGCTTGAGCTTATAAACGATAACGGCGAGAGTATTTTAGTTATGAGCCAGTCAGCTAAGGATTCATTAAATGAAAATCAGAAAAATATAATTACAAAATACTCAAGAATTCTTTCTTGTGATATCAATACAATTGAAGTATGTGGTGGAGGTAGTGCTAGATGTATGATTGCAGAAATATTTTTACCTAAAAAATAATATTATTAAACAGTATATTTACATCAGATTATAGAGAATGTATATTCAAAAGATAATTAGAGACAATATTCAAACTGCTTTAAATGAAATATTTCAGTTTAATACTGATAATATTGAGCTTCAGCAAACAAAAAAAGAATTTGAGGGTGACGTTACTCTTGTTGTCTTTCCTATGGTTAAAGAATTAAAATCGAGCCCAAAAGAAATTGCTGAAAAGATCGGTGATTATTTGGTTTCAAATAGTTCTGTTGTTTCATATAATATTGTTTCTGGATTCTTGAATCTTTCAATTGCTGATGAACACTATTTAAGTTTTTTTAATTCAGTAAAAGAAAATTCAGAATATGGGTTTTCTAACACTATTTCTGATGAAGCTGTAATGGTTGAATATTCATCTCCAAATACTAACAAGCCTTTACACTTAGGTCATATAAGAAATAATTTGCTTGGATATAGTATGTCTGAAATTCACAAAGCATCAGGAAAAAAAGTATATAAAACCCAAATTATAAATGATAGAGGAATTCATATTTGTAAGAGTATGATTGCTTGGTTGGACTATGGTAATGGTGAAACTCCGGCCAGTACTAATTTGAAAGGAGATAAGTTTGTTGGAGATTATTACATCAAATTTGACCAGGTTTATAAAAAAGAAGTTGAAGAGCTGATAAAAAATGGGACTGACGAAAAAGAGGCTAAGCAAAATGCTCCAATTCTACTAAGAGCAAAAGAAATGCTAATTCAATGGGAGTCTGGTGATAAAGAAGTGGTAGAGCTTTGGAAAAAAATGAATAGCTGGGTATATGAAGGGTTTGAAGAAACTTACAAAAATTTAGGTGTTGACTTTGATAGTTATTATTATGAAAGTGAGACGTACTTGTTAGGTAAAGAATTTATTTCTAGCGGATTAAAATCAGGAGTTTTTTACAAAAAAGATGATGGCTCAGTTTGGTGTGATCTAACCGAAGATGGACTAGATGAAAAGATTGTACTTCGTGCTGATGGAACTGCTGTTTATATGACTCAAGATATTGGTACCGCCGTGCAGAGAGTAAAAGATTGCCCTGATATTAACTCAATGGTTTATACCGTGGGTAATGAGCAAGACTATCATTTTAAAGTTCTTTTTTTAATACTTAAAAAACTTGGTTTCTCGTGGTCTGAAAATTTATTTCACCTTAGCTATGGAATGGTAGATTTACCAAGTGGTAAGATGAAAAGTAGAGAAGGTACTGTTGTTGATGCTGATGATTTGATGCAAGAGATGACTAGTACCGCAAAAGAGATTTCAAAAAATTTAGGAAAGCTAGACGGTCTTTCTGAAGAAGAGAAAAATAATGTATACAACACAGTTGGTCTAGGTGCGCTAAAGTATTATATCCTAAAGGTTGATCCTAAAAAAAGGATCCTTTTCGATCCAAAAGAATCAGTAGATTTTCAAGGTAATACAGCCTCATTTATTCAATACTCTTATGCAAGAATTCAATCGATTTTAAATGGAATTAATTTTGATTTATCAAAAGATAAATATGACAGAAAATTGGAAGACAAGGAAAAAGATTTAATTAAACAAATTGATTTATTTCCTTCAGTTATTAGTGGTGCTGCAAGCTCACATAATCCAGCAATGGTAGCAAATTATGTTTACGATTTAGTAAAGTCATTCAATTCGTTTTATCAATCTTTGCCAATTTTAAAATCTGCTTTTGAAGACAAGAAAACATTTAGAGTTGAGCTTTCAAAATTAGTTGGAATAACAATAAAAAACGCACTATCGCTTTTGGGTATTGGTGTTGTTGATAGAATGTAATTTTAATATGAGTTTTAATTTTTTTATTTTACAATATGTTTAGTAATCTAAGTGAAAAATTAGATAAAGCCCTACAGGTCTTAAAGGGTCATGGAAGTATAACTGAAATTAATGTTGCTGAAACATTAAAAGAGGTTAGACGTGCACTACTTGATGCTGATGTAAACTTTAAAACTGCAAGAGATTTTACACAAAGAGTCAAAGAAAAAGCGATTGGTCAAGATGTCTTAACAAACCTAAAGCCTGGTCAATTAATGGTCAAAATTGTAAAAGATGAATTGGCTGAATTAATGGGTGGTGAAACTTCTGAAATAAACTTAAAAGACAAGCCTGCAATAGTTTTAATGTCTGGATTGCAAGGATCCGGTAAAACCACTTTTACTGCAAAGCTTGCTAATGACTTAAGAAAGAAGAAATCTTTAAAGCCGTTAATGGTTGCCTGTGACGTATATAGACCTGCTGCAATTGAGCAACTACATGTGTTGGGAGAAGATTTAGATATAGAGGTATATTCAGAAGAAGATAATAAAGACCCTGTAGCAATTGCTAAGGCAGGGGTCAAGCATGGAAAATCTAAAGGTCATAATTTAATCATCATTGATACCGCAGGTAGGTTGGCAATTGATGAAGAAATGATGAATGAAATATCAAATATTAAAAAGGCTATTAAGCCAAGTGAAATTTTATTTGTTGTTGATTCTATGACTGGCCAGGATGCAGTAAATAGTGCTAAAGCATTTAACGATGTGTTGGATTTTGACGGAGTTGTTCTTACCAAATTAGATGGTGATGCACGTGGTGGTGCTGCCTTATCCATCAAAAGTGTAGTTGATAAACCTATTAAATTCATTGGAACAGGTGAGAAGATGGATGCGTTAGATGTTTTTCATCCAAGTAGAATGGCTGATAGAATTCTTGGAATGGGCGATGTTGTTTCACTTGTTGAAAGAGCACAACAGCAATTTGATCAAGAAGAAGCCAGAAAGATTCAAAAGAAAATTGCTAAGAATAAGTTCGGTTTAGACGATTTTATGAAGCAGATTCAGCAGATTAAAAAAATGGGGGATATGAAAGATTTGGTTGGCATGATTCCTGGAGCTAATAAAATGATGAAACAATCGGGCGAAGAAATAGATAATGAATCTTTTAAACCTATCGAAGCAATTATTAATTCAATGACTCCAAAAGAAAGAGCACTACCTTCTATTTTAGATCAATCAAGAAAAAGAAGGATCAGCAAGGGATCAGGAAGGTCGGTTGAAGAGATTAATCAATTACTCAAGCAGTTTAATCAAATGAGTAAAATGATGAAGATGATGCAGGGAATGGGTCAAGGTAAAATGATGCAGATGATGCAAAATATGAAGGGTAGATGATAGTTTTAGACGGAAAAAAAACAAGTAATGATATCAAAGCTGAAATTGCAGAATCTGTAAAAGGGATTATTGCAAAAGGCTCAAGACCCCCACATCTAGCCGCAGTTATTGTCGGAGACGATGGAGCTAGTCTAACATATGTCGGTAGCAAAGTTCGTGCTTGTAAAAGAGTTGGATTTGAGTCTACTCTAATAAAACTGCCTGAAGCAATTTCTGAAAATGAACTTCTTGAAAAAGTAAACGAGTTGAATGATGATGAAAATATTGATGGTTATATTGTTCAGCTGCCATTACCTAAACACATAGACTCACAAAAAATATTAATGGCTGTTGATGCCGACAAAGATGTGGATGGTTTTCATCCAACCAACTTTGGAAAAATGGCTCTGAGTTTGCCAACATTTATTTCTGCAACTCCTTTTGGAATAATGGAGTTATTAAGAAGATATAATGTTGAAACATCTGGGAAGCATACAGTTGTTATCGGAAGATCTGATATAGTTGGAAGGCCGATCAGTATTTTAATGAGTCAAAAATCTAACCCTGGAAATTCTACTGTTACGCTTGCACACAGTAGAACTAAAAATATTGAGAAATTAACCATTGAGGCCGATATCATAATTTCAGCTTTGGGAGTACCTAATTTCTTGAAAGCTGACATGGTAAAAGATGGTGTTGTTATTATTGATGTGGGTATCACGAGGGTGTCTGATAATTCTTTAAAAGGCTATAAAATTGTTGGTGACGTTGACTATGAAAATGTTTCTAAAAAATCGAGTTTTATCACCCCTGTTCCTGGAGGTGTCGGGCCTATGACAATAGCAATGTTATTAAAAAATACTTTGTTGGCATATAAAGGTTAATTACGAAGCAAAGATTTGATTAAAGTCTTTAAAAGATTTAAATTCTAGTGCATTGCCAGCAGGGTCCATGAAAAACATGGTTGCCTGTTCACCTGGCTGATCTTCAAAACGTATATAGGGCTCAATTATAAAATCTACTCCTTTCTTTTTCAACTCTTTAGAAAATTTTTGAAATGTATTCCATTCTAAAACAACTCCAAAGTGAGGTACTGGAACGTTTTTTCCATCCACGGGATTTGTGTGAATTACTTCTTCTGATTTTTCTTTGAAGTGAATAACAAGCTGATGTCCAAAAAGATTAAAGTCTACCCAATGGTCACTACTCCTGCCTTCTTCACATCCAAGAATTTCTCTGTAAAACTTTCTGCAAACTGGAATA
>Ga0213865_10002772_pt1 | contig 10960 bp, 12 predicted proteins | sample PICome_6_FD_160100 | JGI IMG/M metagenome (GOLD analysis project Ga0213865, IMG submission 160100) | Coastal seawater microbial communities near Pivers Island, North Carolina, United States - PICO282 | ecosystem: Environmental > Aquatic > Marine > Coastal | place: USA: North Carolina...
ACCGGTCGCGTTGCACATGCCTTTATGCTCACTGGTGTTCGCGGTGTCGGCAAGACAACAACCGCCCGGCTACTGGCGCGTGCCTTGAACTATACAAGGCCTGACCACAACAAACCGAGCGTCGATTTGCTGCCGGCAGGTGATTTTTGTGCGGCCATTATGGCGGGCCAGCACCCCGACGTTCTGGAACTTGACGCAGCCTCCCGGACCGGCGTTGCCGATATGCGGGATTTGCTCGATGGCGTTCGGTATGCGCCGAATTCCGCGCGCTACAAAGTCTATATTATTGACGAAGTTCACATGTTGTCGACGCAGTCATTCAATGCGCTTCTGAAGACTTTGGAAGAACCGCCGGAACATGTGAAGTTTATTTTTGCGACGACCGAAATCAGGAAGGTGCCGATCACCGTTCTGTCGCGTTGCCAGCGCTTCGATCTGAAACGACTGGATAGCGGGCTTCTGAGCGAGCATTTGGCCAAAATTTGCGATGCGGAAGGCGCAAATGTTTCGTCTGAAGGACTGGCGCTGATTGCGCGCGCCGCCGAGGGATCGGTGCGTGATGGCCTGTCGATACTGGATCAGGCGATTGTTCAGGCGATCGATGGTGCGCAGGTTTCGGCAGCCGATGTCCGCGACATGCTTGGTCTGGGCGATCGGTTGCGTTTGCTTGATGCATTCGAGCTGGCTGTAACCGGTCAGGCACAGATCGCGATTGAAGAAGTGGCCGCACAGGTTCGGGATGGTGCGGATCCGTTGATTATCCTGAAAGACATGCTCGAGATTGCAGCGGATATTGCGACATTGCAGGCCGCAGGACCGGACTATACCCTGCCTGGCCCGGCCGATTGGACAAGCAAAACCGCGAAATTGGCAGCACAGATTTCACCGGCGCAGGCCCAACGTTATTGGCAAATTTTGCTGGCAGGTTATCGCGATACGCAGACGGCGCCGGAAGCAGAGACAGCGTTGCGAATGGTGATTTTACGGCTCGTGACGGCGGCCGGTCTGCCCTCTCCGGAGGAAGCGTTGGAGATGATCAAGGCGGGAGGGGCCTCGGGCGCCGCGGGAAAGTCCGAGATACATAAACCGGAAATGGCGCCGGAGCCGGCGCCATCCTGGACGTTTGCAGATTTGGTTGACCGGCTCGATGCATCGAAAGAGATCAGATTATGGGGCGAGGTCCGCCAGTATCTTAGAGTTTCTGATGTCTCTGATGGTCGTCTGGTTTGTGCCCTGGCGTCTGGCGCGCCGTCTGATCTACTGCGTCGGCTGACAGATTTTCTCGAGCGCGAAACGGGTCGTGACTGGGACGTTCGGACCGCTGCGACCGATGCTGAAACATTACGGGAAGTTGTCGAGCGGGAACAATCAGAAAAGTTTCAGGCTGCTGGAAACATTCCTGAAATCGCCTCGGCGCTGGCGGAGTTTCCCGGCGCGGAGATTGTTTCAGTCGAGGAACGTCAGGCGGCAATCCATGCCGGCGATTCAGAGAATCCATAAATATAAACATCACAGGGGATGTAATTCGAACCATGACCGATATTTCAAAAATCATGCAGCAGGCGCAGGAAATGCAGGCAAAAATGCAGGATGCGCAGGCAAAGGTCGAGGCGACCGAAACCGAAGGCGTGTCAGGCGCTGGGTTGGTTCGCGTAACGTTGCGCGGGAAGGGAGAGCTCGTGTCGGTTAAGATTGATCCCAGCCTGTTGCAGGATGATGTCGAAATAATCGAGGATCTTATCAAGGCAGCGCACATTGATGCCCGGCGGCGACTGGATGATGCCGTTGCGACGGCGATGAATGAGGTCACGTCCGGCTTTGGTGGCATGATGCCCGGATTTAAAATGCCGTTTTAAGGTCTGTTGCCTTGGTTTAAGGCAACGAATCCGGCATGCTCCGGCAGTTCTGTAAAATTGGATTCACGATATGAGCAAGCACGCAGCTGGTCCGGAAATTCAGGGAATTATCGATCTGATTGCCCGATTGCCAGGGCTTGGTCCGCGATCAGCCCGCCGGGTCGCGCTTTTTCTGTTGAAACGTAAAGATACGCTCCTGCGTCCGCTGTCAGAGGCCATGATGGATGCAGCTGACCGAATTGAACGCTGCGGACAATGCGGCAATTACGATACGTTGCAGCCCTGTGCGGTTTGTCGTGCGGATGGACGGGATGACGGGCTGATCTGTGTCGTCGAAGACGTGCAGGATCTATGGGCGCTCGAGAGAGCCGGCGTTTTTCGTGGACGCTATCATGTTCTGGGCGGTGTCCTGTCGGCTCTGGATGGCGTCGGGCCGGAGGATCTGACGATTGGTTTGCTGGTCGAGCGGGTCCGCAAGCAGCAGCCGCGTGAAGTCATTTTGGCGCTGAACGCAACCATCGACGGACAGACGACAGCCCACTATATCGCCGAACAATTGCAGGACGCCGGAAGCGATGTCACCCGTCTGGCGCATGGTGTTCCGGTTGGCGGCGAGCTTGATCATCTTGACGAAGGGACGCTGGCAACGGCGCTCAGATCTCGGCGCACCTTATAGTTGTAATAGTTACACGCGTCCTAGTCGGTATGTTTGAGGCGATAAATGACGCCATCAAGATCTGCGGTAGCGAGAAAAATATTTTCTGGCGTTGATAAGACATCCCGGAACGGCAGGCCAAGGTCGCTGAGCAAGTCTTCAGTCGCGATAATGTTACCGGCATCATCAAGGTCAATTCGCACAAGTTTCTGTCCCTTGGGACCATTCATAGCGCCGATCAGAAGGTCGCCGCGCCATTCGGGGAATGCTGCTGTATCAACAAGTGTCATCCCCGAGGGGGCAATTGACGGCACCCAATTATAAATTGGCTGTTGCATTCCGTCCGCGTGGGTTTCGCGCGAGACGAAGGTGCCGTCATAATTGATCCCATAGGTGATTTCGGGCCATCCATAATTTTCGCCGGGATTGACAATGTTGAGTTCGTCGCCGCCCTTGGGGCCATGCTCATGCGCAAACAGGATCTGGCGTTCGGCATCGAAGACAAGGCCCTGAACATTTCGGTGTCCATAGCTGAATATTTCTGGCCGGCCACCCTCGCCAATGACCGGATTATCGTCGGGGATGGTGCCATCGGTATTGATCCGTACAATTTTGCCATGCAGTGAAGTGATATCCTGGGCGGCATCCATGTAGCGGAAACCATCACCGAGGGTGATAATAAGAGAACCGTCTGGAAGGAAACCGAGACGTCCGCCAAAATGATGGGTGGTGTCGCGCGGTTCGCCCAGAAATATTTCTGTGACATCGCTGATTGCGTCTTCGTCTTCAGACAGGGTTGCTCTTGAGACAGCAAGGGCACTCAGAGGATCGAGATTCTTCGCATAGCTCAGATATATCGTACGGTTCTGTTTGAAATCTGGGTCGATTGCCAGTCCAAGTAAACCGCCCTGTCCATCCACGAGAATATCGTCCGGCAGACCGGCCAGCGGAAGCGCCACGAGCTGGCCGTCGGCAACCCGTCGCAGGCGCCCTTCGCGTTCCGTCACGAGTATTGTGCCCGTATCGAGGGCCTGCATCTGCCAGGGGAATTCGAGATTGGTGGCAATCGGATGCAGCTCGTAACCCTGTTGAGACAGTATGGCGCCGTCTGGCGCCACTGTGATTTTACCGTTTACATCAGCGCATGCGCCAAGTGCAAACAGTCCGAAAATGAAAGGTATGACGATTTTCACAATAAGGGTCACTTTATTATTTATTCTTCTGACGTGGTCTTTGGTAGATAAGATGATGTCCTGATTTTTCCAGTATTGTGCACTGATTAACTTTGTTCCGGACTTGGACTGAGCTTATTTTTTGGCGATCCGGGGAAACCGTCTATCTTCGATTTACGGCATGGCGAATTGGCGGGGATTGCAATGCAATATTTATTTTTAATGCGCTTTCGGGCCCGGCTCATATCGGCTGTTGTTAGCCAACATATCACGGCATCAGGAAAGCTGACCTATGAACTGGCTGGTTGTGACGAATTTCGTTAGACTGTGACCAGACGTCTGGGCGAGGAGACTGGAATGACAGGTGATTCAGCGCTGGTGCTGTTTTCGGGCGGACAGGATTCGACGGTATGTCTGGCATATGCGCTGGATCGCTATGCGCGTGTCGAAACCGTCGGTTTCGACTATGGCCAGCGCCATGACGTTGAAATCAGCTGCCGTCAGAACGTATTACAGGCGATTCGGGATAATTTCCCGGACTGGTCGGTGAAACTTGGTGACGACCATATGTGCGACCTGCGTGGGTTTGGCGCGGTCAGTAGTACGAGTTTGACGCGCGAGACCGAGATTGAGATGGATCAGACCGGGCTGCCATCGACATTTGTACCCGGCCGAAATCTGGTCTTTTTTAATTATGCCGCTGCCGTGTCGTGGCGTCGCGGGATCAATCGCCTGATTGGTGGTATGTGCGAGACCGACTATTCCGGCTATCCCGACTGCCGGCGGGCAACACTGGACGCGCAAGAAGTGGCGCTGCAAAGAGGTACAGAGCGACCTTTTAAGATCGAAACCCCGCTGATGGCGCTCGATAAAGCGCAAACATGGGCGCTCGCCGAGGATTTGGGGGGCAGCAAGCTCGTCGAGATTATCGTTCGGGATACGCACACATGTTATCTTGGGTCGCGCGAGACGCTGCATGATTGGGGCTATGGCTGTGGCCATTGCCCGGCTTGCGAATTGAGAGCTGCCGGTTTCAAGGCTTGGAAAAGTGAGTTCGCCGCGTGAAGATTTATAGCGTCAAAGAGGCTTATGTGACACTTCAGGGTGAAGGCGCACAGACCGGACGAGCCGCCGTGTTTCTGAGATTCTCCGGTTGTAACCTCTGGAATGGTCGCGAGGCGGACCGGTCAAAATCAGTTTGCCAGTTCTGCGATACTGATTTCATTGGGACTGACGGTCTGAATGGCGGACGTTTTCAGGGGGCCGACAGTCTCGCAGACCATATTAGCCGGGTTTGGCATGACACACCGCGGTCTGGTGGGCGCCCCTATGTGATCTGTACCGGAGGGGAGCCGCTATTGCAGCTTGATCGCGCGGCTATTGCAGCACTGAAAAAGGCCGGCTTCGAGGTCGGTGTCGAAACAAATGGCACGATCGCAGCGCCGGACGGGCTGGACTGGATCTGTGTCAGTCCGAAAGGCACAGCCGCCCTGAAACAGCGCAGTGGCAACGAGCTGAAGCTGGTCTTTCCGCAAGACGAAGCGGCGGCGCAACCGGCCCGTTTCGAAAGTTTACATTTTCAGCACTTTTTCCTTCAGCCTAAAGATGATACGGCAACGCGAGATAACATCGCTGCCGCGGCGGCCTATTGTATGAAGCAACCAAAATGGCGACTAAGCTTGCAAACGCACAAATTGATCGGCCTGCCTTGAGCTTGTCTGGGCAGGTTTTTGAGATCACGAAGTCAGTTCGCTTCGAGGCTGCTCATTTCATGTCGAGCTCGCCTGAAGGGCACCCCTATCGTAATATTCACGGACACTCATTCTGTCTGGAAGCAACGATTGCCGGTAGCCTCGATGATGGTCAGGACTGGGTCGAAGATTTTTCTGTGTTTACAGACAAGTTGAATGAGATCGCGAAAATGCTTGATCACAAACTTTTAAACGAGATTGAAGGCCTCGGTGTGCCAAGTCTCGAGCGTCTTTGTGTTTGGGTGGCCAATCAGCTCCTCGTTGATTTTCAAGGCCTGCAAAGTGTTGTGATGTCTCGCCCCAGCCTTGATGAACGCTGCAAGCTGGTTATTCCGGGCGCCGCGAATTCTGGCGAACTGCCGCCGCAAGACTGACTTTGCCGCTTCCCGGCTTTAACGGCTTGGGCTGATTGTCCGATGGCGCCCATCCCGAAAGCCAGGCAATGTTAAAACTTGCCCTGACTTTTCCGTCTGCATCACTGAACCGGTCCTGATAAACTTCACAGGTTCGTTGCAGCAGCCGGCGCGAGAGGGGGCGTCTTTCCTGCCCCGGTTTTGCAACGAATGCTGCCTGTTCCCCGCTACCTCTCAGGTCGGCTAACAAATTCATCGGATGCTGATAGCGAACGGTGATATGATCAATATCAGCGACGGGCAGGGCGAACCCGGAGCGCTGTAGCAGACCGGCAAGGTCTTGCAGTCCCGCGAGCGGCGACAGGCGCGGGCTGATGCCGGCAGTCAGGCTGCTTTCGGCTTCAATAAGGCTGGTGCGTAACTCCGACAGGGTTCCGGTGGCAAACAGGCAGCCAAGGAAAAGGCCATCAGGTTTAAGCGCCTTGCGGATCTGGATTAAGGCGCCGGGTAAATCATTCACCCAATGCAGGGAGAGTGCGCTGCTCACCAAGTCGAAACTTCCGTCTTTAAAAGGAATGGCTTCTTCGTCGCCCTGAACTGTGGCGATGCCTCTGGACTGGGTCTGGCGGGCCAGGGAGGCAGCGCGTTCAAGTGCGATAACCTCGTCGATCCGCTCGTATTGCCGCAACGCGGCAGACATCAGGCCATGATGGCTGCCGAGGTCGAGGGTGGTCGGGAAACTGCGCGAGATGTCGTCTAATCTACTGATTAAATCGCTAGAAATACGTTCGATTAGAAAGTCATGCTGATCGAGCTGTGCCGCGGCGCGATTACGGTTCTGCGCCACGCGCTCTCGGTCAAATATTTCGAGAGACTGGGGGTTGGTTTGGGAAGCATCGGTCATGAGCATTGATATGCACCGAGTAGGGCGGTTGGCAAAGGCCCGGGCCTCGTTTGCCGCAGAATTCTTTTGGCCGGCCCGATCCTTGCTGACAGGCGAGTTAAGCGTCAATGGCGGACTATTAAGTGCTGACGAATTTTCGGGTCTGGCGTTTCTGGACAGAAGCTGTCGTCTTTGTGCCAGTCCTTTAACTGATTTTTATGGTGCTGAAACGGCGTGCGTATCGTGTCAGGCGAGGCCACCGGTATGGGATCAGGCACGCGCGGCGGTGGTTTATGATCAGACGTCTCGCGCGCTGGTTCTAGGGTTGAAATATGCCGGACATCGCGGCGCCTTGCCCTTCATGGCGAATTGGATGGTTCGGGCCTCCCGCGACCTGTTGGTTCAAACAGACTGGCTGATGCCGGTCCCGCTTCATTATCGGAGGCTGGTTAAGCGGGGCTTTAATCAGGCTGTTTGGCTGGCCCAGCCTGTAGCCAGAAATGTTGGTGTTAAACTTTGTGTTGATGGGCTGGTGCGGTCGCGTGCGACGGAAAGTCAGGGCGGCAAAACCGGCAATCAAAGGCGACGGAACGTGGCCGGTGCATTTTGTGTTCGCTCGGCGCGGCGTCGGAGGCTTGAGGGTAAGGTTGTAACGCTTGTTGATGACGTGTTAACGACGGGGTCGACTGTTGCTGCGTGTACTGTCGCCTTGAAAGATGCGGGCGTTCAAAAAGTCAATGTTTTGGTGTTGGCGCGCGTTGTAAACGGGACGCATAATCCCATATAAGCCTAGTCAGAAACGGGGGGCATTGAGATGAAAGTGACCGTATATACGAGACAGTTTTGTCCTTTTTGTACGATGGCTTTGGACCTATTGGGGACGAAGGGGGTCGAAATTCTCGAAATCGATGCCGGCATGAATGCGGCAAAGAAAAAAGAGATGGTGGAACGCTCCGGGGGCGGGCGAACATTCCCGCAAATTTTTCTGGGGGATACCCATATTGGTGGCTGCGATGATATGATGCTGCTGGAGCGGACGGGAAAACTGGATCAGATGCTGCAAGGCTAATCGTCGTTTTTTGAAATGATACATTACGCATTAATATGTCATGATTGCGATGCCCAGTTCGAGGCGTGGTTTGGATCGTCACACGCCTATGACGAACAGGCGGAGGCCGGATTGCTCGAGTGCCCCGAATGCGCGGGCGGTCGTGTTGGAAAGCAGATTATGGCACCGGCGGTTTCAGGCACAAAGAAGACTGAAAGCGGTAAATCGGCGGAGGCCTTTAACAAATTTGCTGCGAAGGCCCGCAAGCATATTGATACAAATTTTGACTATGTCGGCCGAAAATTTGCGGATGAGGCCCGCGCGATGCATGCCGGGACAATTGAAGCCCGGCCTGTTTGGGGCGAGGCCACAATGGCCGAGCAAAAATCCTTGCAGGAAGAAGGCGTTGCAGCCGCGCCGCTTCCGGCCGCATTCGTCCCAAGGCAGAAACCAAGCGACAAGGATGTGAATTAAATGACATCATTATCACAAAGGAAGAGCGAAGTATGGCGTCCGCCCGTTTGTGGCCGGCAAAACTCTTAATCAACGATTTCATTGCATGCGGCAAAACAAAGCCATTTTGTAAAAATGTTTTTTTGGTTTTTCGATTTTGCCACCTAAATATATAAAATCCTAACTTTTCCAGCCTGATGTGGTTGCATCTGCACAATTATTGTATAGTTGTCTCAAAAGGTCATAAATACATGTAATGAGTTTGACAAAATCGAACTTTATATTAGTAAGAGTTTATAGAATGTACCTATTTGGAGATTTAAATACATCAAATCGCATGTCTTAAAGTGTAGTTTTATACACTAATATTATAATCTCCATCATGAAACTGGCATCCGCGTGCGTCCCCCCCACCCAGCCTGCGGAATTGTCAGTAGGGCCCGCCAAGCATGTCCCCGCAAGGCGGGCCCGTTTTATTTAACGGTTCCTCAACGGCCCCCAACGGCCCCCAACATCCCCCAACGGCCCTCTTAGGCGGCCTTCTATCGTGTTGGATGTTGCGGGCGCCGGGTGAAATGCGGTCCCGTTTTCCCTGTAAAATCCTGCGTTAGGCAGGTCCTGAGAAGACAGTCCTTTTCTGTCAGGATAAATGTCGATATGACTGGTGCTATGAAAAGGCTGTGGCATTGGCCCATTGATCCACTCGCGCGTACTGTGCGATTGGTGCTGGGCGAAAAAAATTGGTCGTTTGAGTCAATCGTCGTCAGACCGTGGTCGCACGATCTCGAGCTCGCGGCCCTCGCTCCCGGCGCGACTGCGCCGGCTATGACCGATATAAATGCCGATATCAGACTGACCGCGATTGGTAGTCTAGCGATTTGTGAATATGCTGAAGAGGCGCAGCCTAGCCCGCGCCTGTTGCCCTTCAATCCGGTCGATAAGGCCGAAGCCCGCCGGTTGTGGCAATGGTCGGAGGAAAATTTCGCCGGAATTAATAACACCTTGCTGGAGGAGCGGATATCGCAACGTATCAGACGGGAGAGCGAACCGAATAGCGCTGCCTTACGGCAAGGCGCACATGCCTTGAATAATCGCCTGACATTTCTTGACGCCTTGTCAGCTGACCGGCCCTATCTGGCCGGCCGGCATTTAAGTCTGGCTGATTTGTCAATCGCGGCACATTTATCGTCATATGATTACTTTGGTGACGTGCCATGGCATACCTGCCCCGATTTGAAGTCATGGTATGCGCGAATGAAGTCGCGGCCGTCTTTCAGGGCGATTCTTTCAGACCGCCTCGATAATGTGAAGCCGGTTGAGCATTATGCTGATCTCGATTTTTAACCGTCTGTCTCATCATGGCTGATGATTTAACGGGCTGGCTTAACACCGAAGCGCGACGGCTTGGCTTTGACGCTGTTGGCATTGCGCCTGCAGATGAGGCGTGGCCGGCCGCAGAGCGATTAGAGGCATTTGTCGAGGCGGGATATCATGGTTCTATGGCGTGGATGCAGGACACGCTGGAACGCCGGAAAACGCCAACAGCGATGTGGCCGGAGGCGCGGTCGGCAATCGTCGTGGGCATGAATTACGGCCCGGATATCGACCCGCTTGGCGTGCTTGAGAGGCCTGATCTTGCCGGTGTCTCAGTCTATGCAAAAGGCAGCGATTATCATGATGTCTTGAAGAAGCGGTTAAAGCAGCTGGCGAGAGGATTTGTCGCGCGATCCGGCCAGCAGGTTAAGGTTTTTGTCGATACGGCGCCTTTGATGGAAAAACCGCTCGCCGCCAAGGCCGGGCTCGGATGGCAGGGCAAGCATACCAATCTCGTTTCGAGGGGGTTCGGATCCTGGTTGTTTCTTGGAGTCATGCTCACCGATGCGGTCTTGCCGGGCGATGCTGAAGAGGTCGATCATTGCGGGTCGTGTCGGGCCTGTCTTGATATCTGCCCGACGGATGCATTTCCGCAGCCTTATCAGCTCGATGCCCGTCGATGCATTGCCTATCTCACCATTGAGCATCATGGGCCGATCCCGCATGAATTCAGGCGTCAGATCGGAAACCGGATTTATGGTTGTGATGATTGTCTGGCTGTGTGTCCATGGAACAAGTTTGCCGTGCAGTCGCGGGAACAGGCCTTATGGGCCCGTCTTGAATTGCAGTATTTAAAGCTTGCCGATTTAATCGAGCTTGATGATGCGGCCTTCCGGACCTTGTTTGCGGGCTCCCCGATAAAGCGCATCGGGCGCAACCGTTTTATCCGGAATGTTTTGATCGGTATTGGTAATTCCGGTGATCGGAATTTCCTTACCGAAAAATTCTTTGCGTGTCTGGCTGATCCTGATGCCACGGTCCGCGCAACGGCAGTCTGGGCTCTGCACTGCCTCGATGAGAATCGTTTTGAGTTAGAAAAACTCAGGCATTTGCCGCATGAAACGGACCCTGTTGTGGAAGCGGAATGGCGATGTGAGACTGGTTCGGGCCAATGAGATACTTGCTCGCCCGTTTTAAACAATTGCTCGGTAGGGGGCTTAAACTCCTCGTGGCTGTTCTGCTAATGGCGCATCTCTATCTGGTATTGACCAAATGGGTGCCGGTGCCACTCACAGCGACTATGGTTCAGCGAAGCCTGCAGTCAGACGGTATCGTGCGTGACTGGGTTCGGATAGATCAAGTGTCAGAGCATTTGATCACGGCAATCATTGCGGCTGAGGATACACGGTTTTGCCAACATTCCGGCATCGATCTGGATGCCATCAAAACGGTTCTGGCGGAACATCGCGGGACAG
>Ga0213865_10002775_pt1 | contig 10955 bp, 10 predicted proteins | sample PICome_6_FD_160100 | JGI IMG/M metagenome (GOLD analysis project Ga0213865, IMG submission 160100) | Coastal seawater microbial communities near Pivers Island, North Carolina, United States - PICO282 | ecosystem: Environmental > Aquatic > Marine > Coastal | place: USA: North Carolina...
TGCTGCACAGAGTAACGCACAGGCGCAGTTTAATGCAGGTCAGGCTAATACCGTAGAACGCTTTAATGCTGAGATGAATAATCAGCGTGACCAGTTTAATGCACAGAACCAAGTTGTGATTGCACAGTCAAATGCACAATGGCGCAGACAAATTGCTACAGCAGATACCGCTGCAGTCAATCGTGCAAATGAATTGAATGCTGCTGCCGTACTGGATATCAGCAATACTGCATACAACAACCTGTGGCAGTATTATGCAGATAGCATGGAACACGCTTGGGAAGCTGCAGACAGTGAACTTGACCGTTTGAATAATTTGGCTGTAGCCCAGCTTAGTGCAGATGCACAAGCAGCAGCAGCAAAAGCAGCAAGTAGTTCTGCTGCTGGTTCTGCACTTGGTGGCTTACTTGGTAGTCTTGGTAGTGCATGGATTGAATTTGGATAGGATATAAAATGCCCATTACTAATCCCACACCTATAATACATCAAAATGTCCGGCTGGCTATGCAAGGTAGCACAGAGCAAAAGCCTGTTGAGGAAAAGGGGGGTTTGCTTGGTCCTAAAAAGCCAATGGCAAAGAAACAGAATGAAGATGACATGTTTAATCCTACAAAGCGTGTAGCAGCATATATGCAACTGATCCAACAGAAGCGAGAGGAAGTAAAGAATGGCTAAACTTGACGCTGTACCATTCGATGCTGCTATTCCCGGTCAGTCACTTACGGCTGAACTAGGCTCCCGTCCGTGGCAACAGCCAGCGCAGTACACTACTGTAGAAGAAGCATTGGATTATTATATTCCAAGACTAGAGTCAGAAGAAGTTTCTGCACAACTTCTTGATGTATTGGAGATGGGCATCCCTGTGACTACGGTTGCCAATACCATGCAGCTTGGTAGTGTCATGGAAGGTAAGCACAGTGTTGATGTGGGTATGCTTATCCTGCCTGTTCTTGTTGAGTTGATTATGCTTATTGGAGACACTGCCGGTGTTAAATACACTAGCGGTCTTGAAAAAGACAAAGTGATGCGCAGTTCACTTGTTGATCTTGCCGTAACTAAATTCAAAGAGAAAAATGCGGAGGAGGAGGTTTCGGACCCTTCTGATGCACAGCCGGTTATTGATAGCATGAAAAAAGCTGCTGAAGAACGTGTCGGTGGTCTAATGTCCAGAGGTTCATAACATGTCGTTTCTTAATTTAGGGTCATTTGGTGAGGGTTTTGTAACGGGTTTTGCTACAGAGGCAAATAAGGCTCTGAAAGAAAGCGTTAACCGTATCAACACACGTGTGGATAAACTAAAAGACTTTCAGGTACAACGTGCAATCAAAGACCAAGACAGGCGGCGTGAAGAGATAGAGGAAAATAAAGAGGCACTTGAACGTGCCTACGCTGTATTAGGTGGTGATGCCGATGCAGAAAGGGCTATTGCATATGCTGGTGGTCTGCTCAAAGAACGTGGTAGTGTAGCAGCCTTCAATAAACGCATTGACGAGTTACAGGCCGCTAAAGATAGCGGTTATGATATTATGTCGTACTTTGATCGTGCTAGTTTCGATGCTCCTGCAGGTACGCTGGATGATTATGCCGTTGCTGCTGCTGGTGCGCCACAAACATTTGCCACAGATTATCGTATTCCAGAAGGGATGGACACAGGCACAGGACGCACACTTGTTGGCACCATACTAGGTAAAGATATTGATATTGTGGGCCGTGCTATGCAAGAAGCTGGCGAAGAAGTTCGTGCCTTGTATGGCGCGGATGTAACTACGCTTGCCCAGCTTCCAACAATCACATTCAAAGCAGAAGAGTTTTCCCTACGCAATAAAACTCCTGCAGAACGACTGCAATTCGCAAATGAAAAACTTGCATTGGTAAGTGTGCAGGAAGATGATGCTCTGCTAGAAAAATACACTACTATGCGTGACGAGCAAGAAAAAGCAGTTGTAGCTACTAAAGACGAAGCTGCTACCCTTCAGGTCATTGACGCACGGCTTAATCGTGTTGAGGCGGGATCAGATGAAGAGAAAACCCTTCTGGGTCAACGAAAAACTATTAAGAGGAATATGAATCTAAAGGCTGTAGCAGATCAACCTGTAAAAAGTCTGGAACTAAAAATTGAATACGCACTAGCGGATGCTGTTGAAGAAGCCGAACGCACAGGTAATCCCTTGGATCGTACTGAAGTAGAGAAGCTGGAAAATGAACTAGCTACGCTTACGGATCAAGTTCCTAGTGTGCAGAGTGAGATTAACGAAGACATGGAAGACCTACGGCGCAGGTCTGCCCCTGACTATACGGGTGCCGATAAATTGACAGTAGGCAGTCCTGAGTACAATACAGAACTTGCCTCTATCCAAGCCCGACAAGATGCTCACGATGCTACGGCACCGGATAAACCGCTGAGTCGGGCTGAAGTAACGGGTTGGCAAACTACTTTTATCGACGCTATTGAATTGGCGCAGACGGATGCTATTAAACAGTTTACTGACGCAGAACAAACTGTGTATAAGGAGATTAAAGACGAGTTCAAAACTCCTGCTGAACTTGAACGCCTAAGAAAGAAGGGTGAACAAGATGCAGCGGCAGGTAACAACACAACTAATGAAAGACTGGCTATCTATGATAAAGTTGCTGCTGCTTCTCGTTCTGTCACACAAACGGTAATTGCACGTAGCCTGAGTAATTACAATAAAAAGGATCATCCCGAAGCGTGGGTTGCAGCAGCTAATCTTGGGTATATTGATCCTGAGACTACATCCGGCGGTGCGCCTTCTCCAGATGCTTCTGCACAGACTGCTGCTGCATTGGGTGGTGGGACACCTGCTGCTGATACTAGCACAGCCGCAGAGGGAGACGGTCTTGCTAGTATCAGACTGAAAATTAAAAATGATAAAGCTGGAGTAGATAAATTTATTACTCTTGGTTTAAATAACAATACATCATCTGCAGAAATGTATGATAGGGCATTGAAGCTGCACGGCGCAGATTTTGCTGAAAAGGTTAGGGAAATCTATGTGCCTGTGGCACAGGATGAAGGTGAAATTCCTGAAGGTGAGGAAGCGGAGATAGCTAAACTGTATGCGTCACCACAACAAGAATCTGCACTTGAGTCTATTAGAGGTATGCCATTTTTGCAAAGGGCTTCAGAAAACCTGCAGATTAAAACAGTAAGTTCTGATCTTAATATTACTGAAGCAGAGGCTAAAAAAATAATTGACAGTTTGTCAAATGTAAAATTTTCACGAAAACAACAACTGCGTCAAGCTAGAAACATAGTAGAAACTATGCTTGGTACAAACTACAAGGAAGTAAGAGAAATAGCCAAACAGTTAAATGTGCCTATGGAATATGCCCGTAGGTTACATAAAGAGGTATCCACAGATAAAAAAGCTGCTGGCGGTTTGATGAGTAGGAAATAGCATATGGCTATTGATTCTTTTTACTCTTCTTTATTAGAAGAAGAAGATGAGACAATTGGTTCTCCCTCTTTGCTAGACGCAAAACCTTCTCCTGCAATGCCAGAAGAAGATAAGGTTGATCCTTTTTACTCTTCTCTTTTAAAAGAAGAGGAAGAGCCGGAAGAAATTAACGAAGCTACAGCCATTACCGCACGTAAGAATATTGAAGGTAATTCTGCTGTGCGTGAGGCTGCAGTACGTTTTGTGCAAGAACGCTTGGGCATGACCAACATCACAGACCCCGATGTGGCTATGGAAGAGTACATTGAACACTTCCGTTCTTTCAACGTCAATGAAATTACGGCGGGTGGTGATTATAGGTATGTGTCGGCTGCAGCAGCAGATGCAACAGATACGCCTGATCTAACGCAAGAAACTCGTGAGAAGGCTGCGCAGCGTCTTAGTGACTACCGTCTCTTGTATCAAACATTTAACGAAATGCCAGCGTTTTCTGATGGTTTCTTTACCGCTACAGGTGATTATGCAGAGGGTATTCTTAAAGCACCATCAACATATATTGGTCTTTTGCTACCCGGTGCAGGTAAAGCTGGCGGTATTGCTGCACAGACAGGTGCAAAAGTCGCCGTAAATCGCACACTGGCACAAGCATTAAAAACACCTGTAACTACACTGGCATCAAAGGCAGCGGCCAACCCCATTAAAACCACCGTCATTGCTGAAGGTGTTGGCGGGTCGTTACAAAATGTCGCCGCGCAGAATACAGAGATTACTGCAGACCTGCGAGATGACTATAATCCCGGTGAAACCGCCTTGGCCTTCGGACTGAGTGCGGCTCTTCCTGCTGCGGGTGTAGTTTATGCCGGTAAAGGCGGCGTTAAAAAGTATATAGAAAAAGATACGCCTGATCTTGTAGAAAAGGTTCTTAAGCAAGAAGAAGAAGCCACTATTGCAGCGGCAAAGACACTTACCAAAAATAAAACAAATAAAAAACTTGCAAAGCAGGTAAAAGACAGCTTGCCTAGCCTTCGTGCGCTTGACGAGAACGAAGTGGCTAAAGGCAAGGTTGTACGCGATACCATGCAAGAGGGCAAGGATTTAGAGCCTGACTTCAATATGTCCATGACACCAGAGAAAACACTGCGTGTCTATGCTGGCATGGTAGAACTTGCTGCAGAGGCGGGTCTGGAAAAGGCACCAGAGGAACGCATTACAGAGTTTGTAGCACGTGCCTTTGAGGCGGTGGCTAAGAAAGACCCTGAAAAAGCAGAGAAATTGTATGGTAGTATTTTGGAGAAATACAAGCTGACACACGGAGACTTCGGTGCATTTGTAATGGCAGATGCATCTGATTGGGGTAGACGTGGTGCAGCAATGACCAAAGCCAAACGACTGCAAGTTCGATTGAATAATGCTGCTGCTAATAAAATATTTGGTCTTGATGAAGAAGCACTCAAGAAAATCAAAGAACTTGAAGATTCGGTAAACGAGGGTGATGTTCGCCTAGCGATAACTAAATCAGACGCTGTAGATAACAAGGCAGAAGTAGATGGTCTGTTCAGGAAACTGGATACCGTTCGTCTGGCTGCTATGACCTCGCAGACTGCAACAACAATTCGTAACGGTGTAGGTGGATTTGGTCGTGCGGGTATTGACGGTGTAACAAAACTGGTTGATAGGGGCATTGCGTCGGGACTCAAAACGGTAGGATTTGGTAAAGGCAAAAAAGGTTTTAACTTTGACGACCCTAACTCAGATGCTATGTCAATTATATATGGCATGATGAATACTAAGGAATCAAGTGCCATTAAAGAAATCTTTCAGATGGGATTCGATCAAAAGGCAGAAGCACTGTATCGTCAACTTCGTGATATCGACGGTAAAACAGGCAAGAAAAAGGGTATGAATGCGTCCAGAGCAATTGCAATGGAACTCAATGCCCTCAACCAGCTTACAGATAACTTCTTCAAACAGGCTGCATTTTCCGGCTCTTTGAAGCGACAGCTAAATGAAGCATTCCAAAAGCAATTGGCTGACGGTAAAAACGTCACAGCTAAAGACTTTAATTTGCTCAATATTATTGAAGACGGAAAGTTTCAGACTATTTTTGGTGATAAACGTGGACAGGCTATGTTGGACAAGGCGATTAAAGATTCGCTGTACTTCACATATCAGGCAACGCCAAACACTGCAGCGGGTAAAGCCTTTGTCAGTGCCATTCACTCTGCGCCTTTCTTGACTACCTCACTAGTGCCTTTCCCGCGCTTTATTATGAATGCGCTTCGTTTTACGTATGAGTATTCACCTGCCTATGTTTTTCAAGGGGCAGCACGTTCCTTTGCAAAAGATTCTGATAACTACGAAGAAATTTCAAAAGCGCTTATAGGAACAGGTATTCTGGCAGGGGCTGTCGCATTTAGAGGCAGTGAAAATGCAGGTGAAAGATGGTACGAGTACAAAATGGACGATGGTCGTACTTACGACATGCGTCCTTTCTTCCCCGCAGCACCATATCTATTCTTCGCAGACTTGTACGTAAAATACAAGAACAATGATCCCGTTATAGGCGACAGCCGTTTTGTAGCAGATGCACTTCAAGCACTGACAGGTACACAAATGAGGGCGGGTTTTGGTGCCTACGCAATCGACGGTGCTATCCGTGATTTGTTGCGTGACGATCAGGACTCTTCTGAAAAACTAAAGAAAATCACAGCAGAGTATGTAGCTAATCTATTTAGCACGTATACAATTCCACTGACTGCGGGACAGGATATTGCAAACACGTGGCTGTCTCCTGACGACGAAGTGATTGCCCGACAAACTAAATCATCTAATTTGTTTGATTTGATTGTCACCAAGTCTACTGCACGTATCCCTATGAACTATGCGCTACAGAAAAATATCCAAGAGTTTACTAGTCAGAGTTCGTGGCTTCCCCGGTATACTGCCCCAGAAGCATACCAGCCGGGTACACGTGATGAACCTCTGCGCAGACAAATCCCCATCACACGTCAAGTGGCTGGTATTCTGCTTAGGGACAGACGTAATTTTCTTGAAGAAGAGATGGCTCGTCTTAAAATATCTCCTCGCAAGCTATTGCAAAAAACAGGTGTACCGGAAGCGGACACACTTATTGGTGATCTTATTGGCGAATATGCAGTAGAGTACATTGTGCCTATTCTGCAAAACAGCGAAGAATACAAAAGCCTGAATGGAGCAGAACAAGCTATATTCTTGAAGTCTGTTATTGATGACTACAAAGCGGACATAATGAAATTAGCACGATACAGGTCACAATATGAAGGTCGTGACAAGTATGGTCTTGATGTAATCGCAAAGTCTGACTTCAATAAATTAAATTCTACCTATCAAAACAAAGCCTTTGAAGAGTATGACCGCACATATGGTAAGCCTAAAGAGGGTGAAAACTATGATTACAAGATACTCACTGAAATGGGTAGATCATGGCAAAAGATATTTGAAAGTAGACAATAAAAAAAAGGGGGCCGCAAAGCCCCCTCTCTTTTTGTGTTACTTCAAGCAATCACACACCGTTTGTGTCAAGGCTGTCCCTAGTATGTATAGTATATACGAACACACAATACCACCGTATATTCGCATAAACCATTTAGTCACGTTTACCTATTATCCCCGCTGCCAGATAGCGTACCACGCTTCTTTCGGTCAGCCAGTTTCTGTAGGTTGTTCTCCATGATGTGACCAAGGTCCATCTCCATTTCTTTAGCTAGTACGGCGCAGTACCATAGCACATCCCCAATCTCATAACCAATTTCAATACGCTTGGCAAGGTATTCATCCTGTGCTGCACCGTCACGAATAAACTTCTTTACCTTGTTAGCAATCTCACCTGCCTCTCCCGTAAGGCCAAGAGTAAGATACTCCATAGCCTTGTTCTTGGGGAAGATGGCAGTCTCACATGCCTTCTCTTGATACAATGTTGCTGAAATATCACTCACACGTTTCTCCTTCATCCACTGTTTAGCTTCGTTTTCTAGGTCCATTTAATTTCTCCAAGTTCTTAAAGTACGCAGCATTCCAACCACGCTGCCACTCACGGTAAGACGTATGTGTGTACTTACCGTTGGGCTTGAGGGGGTTGGCCATCTGATGATAGCGAACCCCAAAGCGTTTAGTCATCCTTTCATCTACTTGACTGAAGGCTTCGTAACCAGCAACAAAATGGTCACTTAGCTTACTGTTCATCTTCCATCTCCTTATTAAACTCATTTACTGCGTACAGATTGAAGATGCTGATTGCTTTCAAGCGATCAATCTTAAACCACTCACCACGGCGTTCCTGTGCGAAGTGTTCAAACACACGATGCATCTCCCGTTCCTTTGTGTGCCGGTTATCCGTAGACAGCGTAGCAATGATTGAGTAGTCGCGGAATGGTGAAGATGTCTGGTAGCCATTCAAGCGATCTTCAGCGATGCTTGCCTTACCCACCTTAACCCAGTCTGTCCAAGCGTCATTTGTAATGACATAGACCTCACCCATCTTGGTGCTTTCAATCTTCTCATGTGACCACGCATCATCAAGAGACTTGAACCGCCCCGGCTTATGCAGTGGATGTGTCTTTGGTATGTATTTGCCATTGACAAACATCCGGGTAACATTCTTTCGTGCATGTGATTGAACACGTTCTCGCTTGCCGTTGGGGCGAATGTACCACCACTCGTTGTCCTCAAACTTAGGCTCTTGTCGTGTGTAAGTTTTCATGTCCATGCTACTTCTCCTACTGTTGTTTTTCCATCCACTTACGAAGGCTTCGTATTTCATACCATGCCCCGAAAGCCATGATCCAAACGGCTATTAGAATTACTAAGTCACTTGTCATTTTCTTTCTCCTTCTCTTTTCGTTTCATCCATTCTTCGTACTGCGGGTGTTTAGGGGGTGGATTAAATTGCACCCACCCCTCTTCTCTTTTCCAAGCCAGCTTCTCTTTCTTCTTACTCATTGAAGTAGTTGTCCAAGATGTCAAGCCTATCTTCATGCATAGCCATCTTATCTAACTCAGCCTGTATAGCTTCCATTATATCTGAATGCTCACCTATACCCGCTGGGTTTTTAAGATACACTTCAATGTTCATCATGTGCAACTGGCTACTTGCTTTTGCGTGTTGCTTGAGTGCTTGTATCATTGCATCTCTCATCTGTCAACTCCTTTCTTTGTTTTACTTTTCTTTAGATAACTCAACGCCTTTTCAACCCTTTCAATGCTGTCTCCCAGTGTTCCTAAAGCAAGATTACAGGGAGAGCATAGCCATCCTCTAAATGTCTCAGTTTCATGGCAATGGTCAAGAACAAGTTTGTCGTGTTCTTTTCCACAGGCTTGACAGGTCTTTGTCATAGGCGGTGCTGTCTTTCGTATCCTATTAACAACCTGATTGTGTTTTTTCTGGCAGTCTTTACAGGATGTGCTTCTACATTCTCTATCTCCCGTTGCTCTTCTGTATAATCTAAACGACTCTCTTGGTTTTCTTATGTTACAGTCTCTACATAAAATACCATTTTCATCTTCTTCATACTCTATTGAGAACAATTCAAATTGCATAACACTACCTCTTCTTAAACCTGTGCTTGAAGAACACGACTATATTGATTGTGGTGTTGACAGTGATGGCTAACAACAACCACCACTGCCACCAGTTAGGCATGTCTGCTCCTTCAATCACGCTGCGTTCAAGTCCACTACCTCACACACGCCAGCCGTACAAGCCAACTCACGTCCACCAGACGTAGTGTCTTCCTTCTCAAACTCTTGTAGCATATTCCAATTAACACTCTTAGGCATCTGTGTCAAGAGTTCTCTGTACGTATCCTCATCAATGTCCTGATAAGGTGCTTGCTTGTACGTATGCTCACTGAATGGCAGGAAGCTGATGCCTGACACTTCATCGAAATGTTCGTACACCCATGAGCCTACAGCCATCCACTCATTCTCTTTCACAGAGATAGTGACAGATGGTTTATGCTCACACCAGTGACGCTGATACTGCAACCACAACTCAAGCTGCTCAATGGCATCCATCTCTGTGCGACATACTGCACTGTTGGGTGACTTCATTGGGAAGCTGAACACTGTCGTGCTATCAGGCTTCATAACATCAGGCTCTGCCGGTATACCCTCTGACACAAGGAACTGTGTGATTGGGTCTTTGTTATCACCCCGTACAGTACGGATGTAGTATGGGTTGTGACGGGCATGAATGCCACTGGCACTGTCAACAAGCTGCGAGACTGTACCACTAGGCTTGACACAGGTAATAGCTGTTGACTGTGGAATGTCAAGCTGCCGTGCCATAGATGCGTTAGTTTTAATAGCCTGTTCCTTGAGTGCATTGAGTGTAGCCCCAATGTTCTTGCCCAGATGCGTTGACTTACCAGCCATCATGTCATTGTCCATGATACCTGTCAGTGACACACCAAGCAAGCGTTCCTCTTCTGTGTTCTTCTTCCATATATTACGCAGGTATTTGAAGTCAGTCAGTGTAGACTGGAACGTACCCAAGATAGTGGCAAGACGAACCTTGTCGGTAAGCGTCTGCTGCGTGTCTGATGACCGCACAACAACCTCAGACAGATTACAGAACTGGTATGGACGCAAGATAATTTCACTGCAAGGGTTGCATCCGAAATCATGCTCTACCTCACGGCGACCATTCTTAGCTGCCTGTACCTGTGCTGACTTACGATTGAAGATACCACGTTCACCAGACTTGCTTTCGTACAGGGATACCCACTCACGCATGAATGTACCCATCTCTGGCTTGCCCTTGTAGGCTACGCTGTTGTTAGCCAGCGCACGTTGTCCTTCATTCTCCCACCACATACCTGACTTGGCATGTGCCATCTGGTCATCATTCAAGTTGGACAGGCTGATGAGTGCGCTACGACGTACACCGCCTACGACTACAACCTCACCAATCTTACACATGATGTCGTGACATTCAATGGGGAACAGGCGACGACCTGCTGCACCCTTGAACTTCTCTACAAGGAACTCAAACAGTTCCTCAAGTGGGGCTGGGCCACTTGCTCTACCACCAAAGGTCTTGAGACGTGCGCCAGCAGGACGAACCTCTGACGTATCCCATTGTGGTATCTGTCCTGCGTAGAGGAGAGAGATTAGTTCACGCAGTGACTTGGCCCAGCCCGGACGAGAGTCGCCAACCTTGATGACTGTATCACTAAGATGCATGTCTTCGTTGACGACAGGTAGCTTCTCAATGTTGTGACGTTCTACTGAGAAGCCTACACCAGTGCCGCACATGAGTATGTACATAGTCTCGTCGAATGCTCTAGGGCTATCGACAGGTACGTAAGAGCAATTGTAACCGCCTACATGACAACGGTCAAGCGCAGGTCCAGCGGTCATCAATGCTCTCATGCTTGGCATGATGTCTTGGTTTAACACAGCTTGCTCAAGTTCACCACGTAGTTCATCCGACAGGACATACTTGTGCTTGCTCTTGAGATGCTGTGTCATATAATCAAAGTATCGTGCGACTGTCTC